>Ga0307991_1000005_pt1 | contig 233528 bp, 208 predicted proteins | sample EllFjometagen131_FD_203146 | JGI IMG/M metagenome (GOLD analysis project Ga0307991, IMG submission 203146) | Marine microbial communities from Ellis Fjord, Antarctic Ocean - #131 | ecosystem: Environmental > Aquatic > Marine > Unclassified | place: Southern Ocean | collected 2014-10-08
CAATCCACCATGACGCTATAGCTGCCAAAATGGTATACGCCACCACTATTCAGATAATCAACAATATCATTTAAACTCTGAAATTGTCCGACACTGGTGGGAACGGTCAGGAAGGCAACCAACCATTTTCCCGTAAGCTCCGGAACTTCTTCCAGCACCGAGCAGAGATTATCCGATACCGGTAACTGACCACTGGTAACCGACACTACCCGTTTGGTAATAAGATCATTATTATCGAGAAAGTAATACTCACCATTGGGAAAAACCAGCAGGGCATAGCTTCTCACATCGTCGGGAACATCCAGAAGGATCGACATCCCCTCTCCCGCAGAGATGGTACCGTCATCGGCATCATCCCCCAGGCGTACCAGGGCTTCAGCAATCCTGCCGTCATCATAGGTCTCAATCTGCTGTCCGGAACGACAACCACCATACCACCAGTAATCGGTACCCAGGGCCTCACACGCCCCCTGGTCACAAACACCAGGATTATCCGGCCCACAAGGTGTCTGCATTCCAAAAAGGCTTCCAAGACCAGAGAATGAAGCTACTCCAGAACTCGATGAAGAGGAGGAGCTGGACGAGGGTGGGCTGTACGAACCACTACTACTCGAACTCGTCGGCATCGATTGCCGACACTCGTCATTATACCAGAACCCACCGCCGGCCCGACAATCTTCCCGGCTGGTACAGGTGGAGAGAACCCCGCGGCTGCAAGGGGATTGAGCCAGACAGGAATTACCGTCCCAGTAAAAACCTGAACCTTCACACCTTGCCTGGCTGTCACAGACATAAAAATCATCCACCGTACAGGCGGCCTCCTCGTTACACAGGTCATCATACCAGTAATAACCTGAATTAGCACACCTTGTCTGGTCATCGTCACAAAGATAAAGATCATCTGCCATGCACGCTACCTCGGCATTACAACCACCACCATACCAGTTGGCACCAACGTTCGCGCATTCATATTCCGTCCGGCAGGCATCAAGATCTGAAACTGAACAGACCCTGGCGAGGTTCACCCCATGATCCACCGACCAAGGGTCACCGTTGGCATCCCATCGAACCTCCTGGCCATTATACCAGGCAACAAACTCGGCCAGATCTATCGTAATAAGAACCGCCACCTTGGTTAACGGCACATTGTTAAGATTTTTGATGTAGAACCAACCTGATTCACTCAGGGAAAGATAATGGCCCCCATCGTCCACCATAAGATAGCGACCATGTCGATAAACATCTTGGCCCATACCATAAAGAAGGGAGGTATAATCCCAGGAATGATTCCCAGCGTCGTAAGCCGTACACGACGGAGGCGCCTGATACCGAAAGGCCAGTTGGGCGTCTACATCTGAGGAGATGGTAATGCTTGCTGAGACCGTACCGGGGGGGATAAAAAATCTGAAAGCACCCGGAATCGAGGAAGAAGATCTCAGCAACATCAAACCCAGATTTTTGGTGCCTGTAGCCGGTTCTTCTCCACTGAGAACCTTAGGTTCAATAACACTGCTAACATGACTGATATAACCATCGCAAGGCGACTTAAGGCAATTATCAACATCATTAAGGACCAAAGGATACAAAGATACGTATTCAACCGCCGACCGAGATGTCGTATTACCTTCCACTACAACTTCCTGAGAAAATCCACTTTCATTGCCGCTGTAATCCAAGGCCTTCAAGGCCAGATGGTAATCATTCTCGTCATCAGGGAGATCCAGTTGATATTCCACAACCTTACCAACAGAATAAAACGTATCATAGTCCGCGCTGGCCAGCTTGACAAATATTTTATAGCCTGCTAGATCGTTTTCCGTATTGGGATTCCACGACAACGTTACTGTCCGGGCAAAAACAGAAGACACATTGCTGAACATAAAAATCAAACCGATAATGAAAACCGTCAAAACTTTATATTTCATTTTATATTACCCCTGCAGCTGATACTGATATCAATTGGTTTTTCCTCATCCTCACATAATACTAGTATTGAGCAATACTTATACCAACAATTGAAAAGCCAGGGATTTATAAAAACAAGTTATTTCAGTAGTTTATCGAGGATCATTCTTCCCTCTCTCTTAGATGACGTAACACAAGTGTTATGTTCACAGGCTATGATTACATCAATGTATTTTCGAAAACAGATAGCTGATATCGCAACAGTAGGATTTTCAGACAATTAACAGGCAGGAAGTTTATATATATATATATGATTCCAGTTGGTTAGCTAGCAGAGAGCTATTGAAGGACACTTGGATTGGGTGAAATTAATGGCCTGCCACCTCTACCGGAGTATACAGGCAGTCATGTTTCTACCAGGAAGCTGAAAGATGAAGGAGAAGATATATATTTTACTATATTTATAATTAAAACTATAAAAATAAGTACTTAAAGGATATTGTAGGAGATATCAAACATTGTAATTAAATAGATACAGCCTTTACTTTTTCCACTTTAGGGGTTAAACGCTGGGCGAACTCCTATTTTGTCAAGCCAAGCCGATGTAATTCAGCCATTATCGCCTGGTCAAAGCTTTTAAGTAATCGGCTTCTCAACTGGTGCCCGTTGATAAAGACGCTGGGAACGCTGCGTATATTATTGTCGCCGGCCTCTTTCATATCTTTTCTGATTCTGTTAACCAGCCTCGGGTCTTTACGATCCCGGGCAAACCGCTTCATATCCAGACCAACTTTTTTCGCAATTTCAACCAGCTTAGCCTCCGATAAATCCCGGTAAGCAACCAGCAATGCGTCATGATATTCCCAGAATTTGCCCTGTCTCCCGGCCGCCTGGACGGCGATGGCCGCCGGCATGGCCATCGGGTGGATGCTGGTCAAGGGAAAGAACTTATAGACCAGCCTCACCTGTGCGGGATATTTAGCCATAACCTGCCGCAGGATTGGATTCAGTTTCGCGCAGTAGGGGCATTGAAAATCAGCAAAGACCGCGATAATAACCGGGGCATCCGGTGGACCAATAAAAGGGGCGTTGTCCGTATCCAGGGAAATGACATAATCAAGCTCTACGATTCTCAGGGTTTTCTGTTCCTCGTCAGTCACATAAAGCCTGTGACCATCGGGTGAGGACGCAATATCTGTACTTCCCGCGCCTACCTGAATCATCCCTCGCAACCTGCCGTCAGGTTCAAAAATTGCTACCGTACCATCGTCGGCAAGAACAAAAATAGTCTTCCCGTCCGCTGACAAAGTCGTCGCCATCGGTACACCGGATAGTGATACCTGTTTTGTCACCCGCGCATCAACCATGGAACTGGAAGCCTTGGAGGATCCCGGCAAAACAACCACCGCCAGCATCGCAATTGCTAAAATCACCACCTTACGCAACATCATACCCCTTCCTCCTCTATCCTACGCGGATAAAAGCATCTCATAACGCCATAAAAAATCGGGGCAACAGTCCAAACACTGTGCCCCGATATCATTCTTTTCATTAACCTGTTAGAAAAACGTTTAAGTCTTATCCATCAATCACCGAAACGCGGGATTTCGGATATTATATAACCTTGCACCTGCGAGTTATTCACCTCCTGGCAATTCACCTCCATTTGGTAAGAGCCAAGAGCATACAAACCATCTTGTCGAAACAGATAATCACTTAATTCGTCAAGGGATTCTCCCACCGAATCAGGAACTGTCAAGGTGTAGACTGTCCAGGTTCCCATCAACTCCTCAGGCAGATAGGAACAGATATCATCAATAACAGGTATCGGTCCACTGGCAACCGGTACTACATTCGCCGTTAAAATCTCCTCTTTGCTGATAAAGAATGAACCAACATCAGGAATGGACAATACCGCGTACATCCGCCCGCCCGCAGGAACATTCACCTTGAACGACAATCCTTCACCAGCCGAGATGATACCATCCTCGGCATCACTTCCAGGAGAGACCGGAGATCCATAAATCCTGCCGACGTAATCCTCTTCCACTGGTTCATTGCGGCAGGTACCATCATACCACCAGAACCCCTCACCAAGGGACTCACAACCACCTTGATCGCAAACTTCAAGATGCAGCGCGTCACAGGCAACTGGAACCTCGACTGAGCTACTGGCTGATAATGATGACAAAAAACTAAGCCAATTCGTTCCGGTTATCGTCGACGATGAAGTGGTTGTGGTGGTGGTTGTGGTAGGGGTATACGAAGTATAAGACGATGATCTTTTTTCAACACAGGCCGAATAATTATACCATTCGCCACCCGCGGCAACACACTCATCCGCTGTAATACAGGCACGAAGATTACCCTGCCTGCAAACCCCCTGTTCCGGCTCCTCATAGCACCGTTCGGCATCATCCCCTTCACCTGCATACCAATAAAAAGATGCATCATCACACTGGGCTTCGGTGATGCAGTTATCCGGGCTGCACTCTTCTACTGCTCCGGTATCCCAATCACGCTGACAGGCCGGCATCGTCGGATGACAGTATTCGTCTGCACCCTCAACATCATTATACCAGTAGCCATCACCATCTGTCGAACAATTCGACTCCTGGCAGGCATCGAGATTATCACTGCCACAGACCTCAATGGAAGCAACCCCGTTATTTTCAGACCAGGGATCACCATTCCCATCCCATATCACCTCTAAGTCATTATACCAAACCATAAACTCGGCCGGATCGACCGTGATGCTAACAGTTATGCTATCCATCGTACCAGCAAGTTTTTTAATGTACAACCATCCAGATTCCTCTACGGATGGACGAAAAGTATCTGACACATAAAGGTTATGATAACTCAGGTAAACATCTTGGTCCATTTCATCAAGATCGGTGCTAGTCTCCCAATCAATATCCTCGGAGCTGTAGTATGCCGAACACGTTGGAGGGCTCTTATAGCGTAAAACCAGCTTTGCATCACTTTCTGCCAGAAACATGCTTATAATTACTTTAGTCGTACCAGGAGGAATAAATAGTCTAAAATCATTAGGAAACGTGGAAATATATCCTACACCATCAGAACTGGTTGCCTGCAGTACCAATGGCAATATGACTTCGTCTGGTGGCTGCACATCTCCTCTAAGAACCGCAGAATCCACAAACCTGGTAATATGCCTGATATAGCCATCGCACGGTAATTTAAGACAATCATCAACCTCAAGATGGGCTAAAGGATACAAGGTCATATACTCAGCCGCCTGCACTACGGGGCTTACAGACAGCAGCAGGGTGATTCCCATCAGTAGCAATGCAACCGGCAAACAAAAAGAACGTTTCCAACTTTTCACTTTCATCTCCTCCTCCATTCAGCGATCGACTTCTACCCTGCAACAAGGGCGATGCAACTTCAGGTTTACCAAGATATCAAAACAAACTTAACTTTCATATCGGCTGGGTAGTCAAAAAATTGAAGCATAATCCTATCGCTAAATAGTTAAGCAAAAATCATACCATAGTCTCTTTAAGTAATGATGAAGTGAAAGCGGGGCAGCACACTCTCGCATGCCCCCCCGCCCCACTCTTAACCAATTACACTTTTGCAAAAACATTACAATTACTGCAATCTTTTACACGCCAAAAGATCTTACACCTCACTCACTAAGGACAAGGAACACAACCAAGCTGGTAACAGCCGCTGTAATCGGCGGATGTTGCTTCACCAACGGTGATCCCACCAAAATCATAAGCCGGAGACATGAGGCTGAGACCTTCAGGGGTAATCTGCGCAATCAGGCCGATAACCGGTGCATCATCGTAAAAAATGGTGTCACAGCTATCGGTCTCGCATGCCGTACCATTTTCTTTATCGGTAGTTTTTTCCAGAACCACTCGGGTCCATCCTTCCGTAAATGGATTGACACTGCCGAGCCAGTCAAAAATCAAATTGACTTCTTCGGGAAGATTACTCGGAGGACTCAGGCATGGTGAGCGTACACAACCTTCCACGTGTCTCTCATGTTCTTTCATGTCATAAATAGAAACACTGTAGGTTGGTATTTGTTTAGCGCTGGACAGTCCTTCAAAGTAACATGAATCAGAGTCCCAAACTGCACAATCATCATCTCTCGCGCACTTTGTCAGCTTAGTGGGGAACGTAAGCCAGGCGATGGTGAAAGCATCGCTCCGGTTGAAATAAGGAATAACCAAGTCATTCTTGGACAGGGCAGCCTCAAGGTCATTGCGGTTTGCAAAAACCGGATAACGTTCGGTTATCTGCAACTTGGTTGCGTTATCATAATCTTTCAAGATGGTCGGTTTGTACAAGGCATATTCAGCCCCGGGAAAGACCATTTCAGCATAGCCGGTCAAGATATTTGCTGGGGTAAACGGACCTACATCATTCTTATAAATTGCAAAAAGATCCGACTTCAGGATAGAGCCATCTGACTGCACACAGCAGAGAAGATCATCATTACCCGCACATGCTGACGCAGTCGGGTGCGTATATGCGGTAGCTTCAATGACATCAATATAACCCCAGTCAGGACTGTCAGCGGTAGCGCAGTCGCAGGCATACGTTGGTGAATACAGCTCCAGGGCGATGGGCTCCTCCACGCTGGCCTGGGCAACTACCGCTGTTTGCCCCAAAAGCAGGCTGTCGTCAGTGGAAACCAGGATATATTTTCCACCTTCATATTTAAGGGTTGCCTTAAAAACATCATTCGGGGTCAGATAGATAAAAAAGCCCAGGACCTCGATGCTGTATTTGTGGCTGCGGACGATGACCTTGGCCACGGCGCACTGGGTTGCCGAGGTATTGATAACAGTAAAATTGGTTTCTATACCTTCCAGGGCATAATACAGGGGATATATAAGCAGATCACCCTTCTCATTCGGCGAAACGGACACCGCCGACAGGGCCGGCATAGCCAGAAACGCCAAGGACAACAAGACCACAATTCCCTTAACAATCTGTTTTTTCATTTTCTTCTCCAATTCAAAAGGTTGACAATACGGTACAGTCAATGCACCACTCTTTACTTCCATTTCGGTGTACACACTCGACACCCTTGCAGCATTCACTCTTTTTTTACATGGGAAAAAACAGCGGGCTCCTGAAAACATGATACCAGCCACTTTTCACCCGGACCCAGCAATCCCGCAACTCACGCACTTGACGCTTACCCCTGACGTTGTAGGTCATCTGACAATCGATACAGCATAAAAAAGGTTTACCGCAGTTTACTTTCAGAACCTTGATCTCTTCAAGTTCACCTTTCAGGAAAAGCTTCTTGTACAAAACATACCTTTCCTCGCTGATCATCTCCTGCGCATAAGGGGCTTCCATCGTAAACGCTTTTTTCACCTCCTTTCCGGCCATGAGCCACCAGTACTGGTTGAATGCCGCCTCTAAACCGTCATTTTCCTTAAAAACGTTGTCGGCATTCTCGATTAAAACCTGATTATAGCTGCAACTTCCCAAACTCAAAAGAATCAAAAAGCATAGTATGCTTCCTATGAGCCATTGTCGGCAAAAACAATATGGTATTTTTCGCATAATCTATTGTATTCCTGAAGACCGAAGTTCATTTTCTTGGCTGCAAGTATCCGCTCCCCGATTATTTTCCGCAAGTCAGCATCAATATCCTGCAGTTCACCATCTTTCTTATCGACAAATTTTTGCCAGTTCGCCCGGTAATATGATTCTACGGCCTCATCTCTGAGGGTTAAGACGGCCAGACAGGCTTCCAGATAGCACCGGGCCAGAGCGATATCCTGATCAAACCCACCCTTGTCGGCTGCCGCCGGACATTCAAGACCTTCTTTACGAGCTTCGGCGGCAAACAGCTTCATCCTCAGCGTGCCATCCACCAGGGCCTTTTCTGACGGCTGCCCCGCTTGCTTACTAGCCTTTTTCATCGCCGCCATATCGGCCGCGGTTACCTTAATCCCGTCGCCCCGAGCCACAATTCGCTCTGAATCGGCATAAACTCCCGCTCCCGCAAGCATAACAACGAACAAACTTACAACAATTATTCTGATTGTTTTCATCACTTCCCAATAAATACAGCTAGTTTACATAACCGCTTTAATAATTAAATGCAACTATTTTCCTTTTCCGGATCAATAAACAGCAAACAACGCCACTGATAACAACTCACTGGAGACTAAAATCAAAAAATTCATTGTTTTCCCGGCCCAAAGCCATACCATTGATCATTCTTTTCAAAACCGGCTGCCCCTGATCATCCAGGACACTGACAGTGCAATAAAAACCGGAAATTTCTACCTGGTAAGCACCAAATACCCCACTATCCATGATCCCGGCCTCGCCACCGCCAACGCCCTGAAAGCTCATCCCGACTCCCGGGCGACCTTCCCCGTAATTCCATCGCCCATCACCATTAACATCCTGGAAGACATTGCCAAGCAAAAACACCCGTGGCTCCTGAGGACAAGCAAAATCAATCACGGCGACGTAGACATTATGGGGTATAGCCTCTCCCAGCTCCAGCACCGCAGCATTGAAGCTACATCCGAGTTCGGTAAAATCCCGACTGAAAATCCGTCTGTCGCCCTGATAACCAATACTCAACTCATCCATCAACCAACACTGAAAAACCATTTCAGCGGTTTCCAAGGGCTCCATATAATTCGGAAAGGCCATGAGCCCCAGGAGTTCGCCGGCCGCAACCGCATCATAACCCTCAACGGCAATTCGGTTAGCAACGCTGGAACCATCCAAGCCTGTTGAGCTGTAATGGAGTTGGGCCACCATATCCTGATTATGGCCAGTAGCCGCCTGAAAAAGAGCATCATTCCAAGCCAGGGGAGGCAATCCTTGATCGAACATCCAGGCATCATCGCCCAGCGCCAGGCGCGCGGTTTCTTCGTCAATCCCCAGAGAATCAATGGTCCGCAGAGGATAAACCCGGGCCTCATTGATCAACCGCCAGAGATACATGGAAGCCTGCGGCTGCTCGTCACCGAAAGCGGCGGCCGACGACAGACTGATCAATAAAAGAATGAAGATGGCGAGGATCTTTTTCATAGCAATAGATATTGATAGCAATCTTCATGCCATGATGGAAAGTGTTTATCTATGCGGGATTCCGGCATTCCACTCCCCGCAGACAGTGGCTTGTATTAAACAGCATTGGTTGAATTCAACCAACTGCCGGACAAAAACCCAAAGCGGGCGTGGCTCGCAACCCAGATTTCATTTCACCAGAACATGAAGGGAAAATAATTCTTTTTAAAATAGGGGGGGGGCACCATAAGAAAAAAGTGGAACATTATCATTCATCATCGCATTTAGCATGGTGTCCCCCTATTTTTCAGGTGGGATTTCACTGACCTGGTAGCCGCCGTGGACCTCTGTGTCCCGGCGGTGGGCGGCGAGATCGGCGGCCACCGCGTCAATACGGTTACTCAGTTTTTCGTCCAGCGCCTCGAGTTTATGCTCCATCGAATTAAAGCGCTCATTGGTGTGGTCGGCCAGCACTTCGATCTTGGCAGCACTCAAGTCTATCTTTTCACACAACCGTTCTTCCAGCCGCCGCATATCATTGCGCAATCCTTCATGCCCCTCCAGCACCAGGTCGAACTTACCGTTCACATCTTCAAGCAGAATTTCCAGATGATCCTTTTCCATCAAGATGTTCCCTCCCCATACTTTATCTGTTCACCAACAGGTAAAACCATACCCCAGTTGAGCTGCAGTTGTCAAAGAATAAAGAACAAAAAAAAGGGAGAGGGACGTTAGGGTTACGCCCCGCCAATCTGCTTTTGCCGGTTGAAAAAATATAGGGTCCTATGCCTTTTTTGTCCACTTCGTGCTTTGGATGAAATTTTTAAAATACCTATTTGCTAGCTTTCGAGGGAGGACACAGGGCAATCCGGGCTCTGTTGATGTGGTCGAGAAGTTTCGGCAAAACCGGAGCGGCAATATTTCCCTTGTCAAGGCGGGTATTGTCCCCATCCAGCTTGATGTATCCGATGGTGTTTCCGCATTGCGCATAAACCAAATCCGGATCGTTGGTCAGCGGTACCAGGATGCAGGCGGGTGCAATCGGCGGCTCGTGAAAAAAATTGCCATGCCATTCACCGAGTCGATATGAATCGGATACCAGGTATTCTAATGAACTGATCAGATCGGTTTGCTGAAAGGGGACTTCAATTCGACGGCGTTTCTTTCCGCCTGAAGCAACAACTAACGGAATTCTGGCAAACGCCGATTTACCAAAGCGGTCATATTCGGCACTGGACAGGGGCGCCATCACACGATGGTCACCGACGATGATGAGGATGCCATCGTCAAAAAAGTCTGCTTTCTGAAGTCTCTGGTAAAATCGACCTAACTCACGGTCCACATAGTTGAAAATCGCCTTTTCGGTTCTGGGACCGCCCACCGGATTTGTATAGGGCAAATGGCTTGAAACCGTTTCCAAGACCATAAAATAAGGGGTTTGAGTCAATTTTAAAGCCGCCAATTTTTTTAGGGCATAGTCATAAAGGGCCTGATCCGGGGCGGCCCTAAAATGGTACCGGGGCAGCTTTTTATAAAAAGGAGTTTTGTGGCCTTCGATGATCTGGAAGCCAATATGTTCCAACCAGTCCTGCTTGTTTGTAAAAGACAGATCTCCTGTACTGAGAAAAAGAGAAGTATATCCGGCCAGGTTCATAAATGTTGCAAGGGACTTTTCTCTGTAAAAGCAGGTAAAGGCCTGGTTATTGTCGAGCATTACACCTGGCAGTGGCACTTCTCCTAACAGCAAGGCAATCAGGCCATGCTCGGTGGCAGGGCCGTTTGCAAAAAAGTTGATCAGGCTGATATTGTCGCGGGCGATGGCATCAAAGTGGGGGGTGTAGTTATGAATCCCTGAAAAGTAACGGCTGTGGCTTGCCGAAAGCGATTCGACGATCAGAACAATAATATCAGGCGTCGACGCCAGACCGGCGATATGTTTTTCTGTAGGTGGGGCGGATTGCTGCAAGTTACGAATAAAGACTTCCGTGTAAGGTTTGTCGACGCCTTTTGGCAGGTTGAAACTGAACAGGTTTTGATAAAGAGCCCCCGGGCGATTGATGCGCTTAATAGGTGTCAGGCTCAAAAGCAGCAAACAGAACCCAAGGACGAACAAAATGCGACCATGCAGTGGAGAAAATCGCTGTTTAAACTGAAACCGCAGGAATACAAAAAACATGAAAAATAAACAGAGACCCGCCAGTATGACTAAAATTCCGGGGGGGATCCAGTAGAGCCAATCCGGCAAAAATCCTGCCAGCAAGCTCAGACCATTTTTGAACTCCTGGCCGTATTTAAGAATGTTGCGGTAGTACAATCGGGTGTAAAAGTTTAGGGTCATCCACACATCCATGGTGTAGGCCAGACCGATAAAGGCTGCGCATATTCTGGGAAGATAACTCAGGGGCTGTAAACGTCTGAAAAAAGGATTGAAAAATCCCAGGTATAACAGAAGCAATACAATGCCAATGACAATGGCATCCTGGTGAAGGACACTCCAATAAACCGGTTCGCTGCTTCCGGTATGTTGGCTGACCAAGCGCCAAATGCTGATGGAACGATACACACACAATATTGGAAGCCCTAAAGCCAGCAGGCAATAGCTGAACAATCCCGGCAAACGATATATTTTATTTCTGTTGAACATGGCTTTACATTTGGAACGTGCAGTCATCCTCATGAGAAAAATCATCGACCAGACGGAACGCCGAATTTTCAAGGGAGAAAAACTGCCTCAATGGTGAGGTATACCTGAAAACTGAAAAAGAACGTAAAAAATGGTGGCTTGATCTCATTCGTGGGCATCTGAAGCTGGCACTGTAGATTAAACCGAGAAAACCGGATGCCTGAGCTCGCTCAAAACCGCCATTTCCAAATGGACACTAAATAACTTAAAACACCAAACGGGTTAAAGCTGCAAATAACAAAACATTTTGAATTCATTGAGCTAATAGCTAACCGCTTAATTTAGTTAACAAACAACAAAATACCCCATGGAAGCCGCGTCTGTCAGAGAAAAAAGAGGCAGAGGGGCGGCTGACAGAAAAACCCCTTCGTGTTATGTCTTTTGTGGTGGCAAGAAACTGGCAAAAACTTTCAGCTGCAGTGACTATTTTGATCTTGAAAATCTGAAGGGTTTGGACGTCCTATGAAATTAACCATATCATCAGGGTGCTCTCCATCCACAGCTTCCCTCCCGAGTGGAAATATAATTGAAAGATTTGCACTCAATCTATCAAAACCCCTTCACGCTCTTCATGGCTTCATGGTGTAATCGACCTACACCATCAGGGTGATGAAAGGAATGAAAATAAAGTGGGGGATTTGTTCTGAAAACTCTAAAAAAACGCGTTGGGCTTGAGAAATCCAAAGGGTACATGGCATATCATGACGACCGTGGCCATCTTTTTTTCTTAAATACAAAAAGGTTGTTCAGACCCAATTGAAAATGTTTCCTATAAATCAACTCAAAGGAGTCACAGGAGAAAATTTCACTTATCATTGACACCTCAAAGCCATGATGTTCATCAAGCGTATGAGCATCAACCAAGCGGAGCAATTTGAGGATGGATAGGATGGTATCAACATATCTCGAAGGAACTGTAATAATGACAAGACCACCGTCATGGAGCAAATCTCGACATATTTCATTACAATGTTGAAGAAGATCTTCAGGAAAATGCTCAATAACTGCCAACATGGTTATGGCGTCAAATAGTTTTCCTTTTGGAACCTGGGTTGGGAAATTTCCGGGCACGAGACTGTAATTCGCATGGCTAATAGGTTCAGCAAGCAGAGGATCAATACCAATACCCTCAGTTATATGATCGCCAAGAAGTTGAAACAGGCGACCATTTCCACTACCAACATCCAGTACTCTGGCATGTTTTGGAATGTGGCGCATTGCTTTAACCATGCGCCATTTTTGGAGAATTTCGTCTAAAAGCATTATTGGTAAGCGTTGTTCTTTTCTGGAACCGAGAGGCTGGAGATAAAGTGCAGTGATCTATCGAAAATGAATCCCATCGGCCATGGGTAAATATTGAGCCGCTCGCACCATTTCTCAGAGGTAACACCTATTGTCTCAAAGGTCTGTTGCCATTGAGCCCTAGGCCAAAAGTTGTAAACCAGATTGACTCCATGCCGGGCATTGCCAACGTGATCCATAAGACGCAGGGTGGGACCAGCAAAAAATCCGTTCAATAGATGATCTTTAATAATGATGTTCTTTCGGGCCACTCGTGCCGCTTCCCGCAAGAGACATTCCGGGTTTTGAGTATGATGCAACACATCGATAAACATGACCGTATCAAAACTTGCGTCATCATACGGAAAATTTGCAGAGTCAAATAATTCCACGGGGATATGGACTTTATCCCGGACCAGAACATCTATCCCCTTGATGGCAACATCAGGCCGCCGCTGCATTATTTTTGCAGCCAACGATCCATCGCCACACCCCACATCTAAGAGAGTGGCGTTGGGTGGAATATATTTAGCAAGATTTTCACAAAGGACTCGTATGCGGCGACCAAAAAAATATTTTTCGTGTATTTGTTCAAGCAGGTTCATCGTCTTTTCAAATTCATAATGCTGATCAAGAAACTAAAAAGTATAATTTGCATCCCCAAAGTCAATAACGTCAGTGATGGAATGGCGATACGCATTGTTACCCCAGGATCAAGCCTTCCGAATGAGGTGCTGCCCCATAGGACAATAGTATAAATAGATCCGCCCAGCCCGAAGATAGAAAAGATTGTACCTGCAATCAAGCCAATTTCAAGTTTGAAATGGCGATATAAGAAATCAAGACGCCGCGAAGGAGGCAAGAGATTTTCAGTGGTAACAAAGGTTCTGCTGACCACGGCGAACATAGTGGATTGAAAACCAAGAATAACCGCCATGGCCGCGTAAAGCAAGGTGTGGAGATCAAAGGTGACCTCGTTAATAATGACAGGCCCTCGAATGAGCGACAAACTGATAACGGCTCCAATGATCATAAGTGTTAACCCTGGATACCAGAAAAGCCACTTGGGGCTGTAAAGAAGTAAAAAACGCAGATGGCGCCAGCCGTCTCGCCAGGTACGAAGGTGCGGCGGCTGACTACGCCCATCAACCGACAGGGTTGTCGGCACTTCGGTAATTTCCATATCAAACAGAGTTGCTTTAACCACCATTTCACTGGCGAATTCCATCCCGGTGGTTCGCAGTTCCATTCTGCTTGCAGCCTCTTTTGTAAAACCACGCAATCCACAATGAAAGTCTTTGCATGGACATTTAAAAAGGATTTGACCAATTTTGGTCAAGACAGGATTGCCTAAATATTTATGTAACCACGGCATGGCGTTGGGGGCAATACCACCTTTGAAACGATTTCCCATGACCAGGTCATACCCTTCCCTCAGTTTTTGGACAAAGGGTTCCAGATGCAAAAAATCGTAGGATTCGTCGGCATCTCCCATAATGATATATTTCCCTTGGGACGCATGAATACCACCCAGGAGAGCATTGCCATACCCCTTGTCCTTCACGTCGACCACCCGGGCCCCGGCTTGGCAGGCAATGTCACGAGATCCATCCGTACTGCCGTTATCCGCAACGATGACTTCCCCGACTATTGCCGATTTTTCCAGAAATGAAAGGGCATTTTTCACGCACGCTTCAACGGTATCAGCCTCGTTGAGGCATGGCATAATGATGCTTAACTCATATACTTGTTGATTGTTCATGCAAAGGACTCTCTAATAAGTTTTTTCTTCGTCATTCCGTGTTAACAATTTGTGCTTCCATTATCACACACTTGAATGGGTAGAATTTGCCGGGAATTTTAAGCTTTGGAAAGAGAACCGATGCGGGACTAATCTTTTCACCAATTGGTATACTTTGAGTCTTGATGTTACCAAATCCTGCTTCTGTTAATAATTTTATCAGTCCTTTGTGAGAAAAAAAACGCAGACTTGGCTTGTTTATCATTGCCAACACTTTAAAGATAAACGGCTTGAAAATGTTTTGCAACAGTTCAAGAATCCAGGAAAATTCAACTTCAACAATAATAAACTTCCCATCTTCTGCAAGAATGGATTTCAGCTTACCAAGGGATTTTTTCACTTTTTCATTGTCGACTAAATGGTGCAACATGAGTTGGGATAAGACGCAATTTGCCTGGTATTGCAGCTCAATATCGTAAAAATCTCCATAAATAAAATCTATTTTATGGTGAGACAGTTCACGCTCCTCATTTATTATGTCAACGCAGATCAATTTCTCCAGGTGTTCGGTTTTATAGTTGATAATTCCGCCATTGCCGAAATCAATGACCTTGCCCCAAAGAATCTTATCAAGTTCGGTGGCAATATTTTGATATAACTCATCATTATATGCGGTCGCTTCTTGATATTCTTTTTCAATTTTTTTGAAGTATTCCTTGTTTTTCATGAATCGTAGCGGTGTTTTGTTAGAACCAAAATGTATCAAGTAAAGTATACAGCGTACTCGCGTGAATTACTAAACAAGCAACAACAGCACTCCATTCCATTAGGTTTCTAGTTTTAGATTTAAGTTTAAACTCCGGCCGAATCAAAGCAAGACCCAAAAACAAAGTAGCCACTATTACATGAAAATAACGACCCTGCAAAGGAATAGTTTCTGACGAAACCGGAGTCCATAGTATATAGCCACTTAGCATAACCAAAATAAAACAAAGCAATGCCGTTGATATGAACACTAATCCCAAGCATCTTGCTTGTTTTTTTGTGAATTTCAACTCACCTGTATCGACTGAAAATAAGATTATAATTGCAAAAATGCCCCACAATACAGTTACCCATACTGAAACCGGGACATCAAGCCAGGCAAGAATGCCGACAAACTGATGATAAATCTGCAACCCATTTTGAACAAAAGTATTAAATATTATCTTCAAAAAATCAATTGGCGAAGTCAAAGCATGGACCAGGTGATCATGCGGGCTTAATCTTACAGAACCGGATACTTCAATATAATGATCAAAAACACCATACTTTCTACTCACAGCTCCCCAGATTACTCCTGTCAAAAACATTGCAGCATATGCAACCACCAGTCCCAATAATTTTGAATATTTTTTTTCAATATCTTTAATAAATATTGTGATCAGCGGCAAAATAAGAATTGGAGTGTAGACTGGCTTGGAAAGCATTAAAAAAAAACCGGCTATAATTATTAAAAAGATATTATACTTTTTCTCAATATAGATTGAAGATAGCAATATCAAGATAGAAGCACAGAATATCACTATATCCAGATTTATTGTGCTCGCCTGGGCTAAAGCCATGGGATTGGTAAAAACCCAGAATACTATCCATTTAAGATTATAGGAATAAGCACACAGCCATAAAATTACGCCAATAAACAATGCCAGAGATACTGCCCTTGCAAAATAGAAGTACACCTTAAATTTATTTTCTGAGTTTGTAGCTAATGATACGATCTTGATTATAGTGGAATGAAAAACATAAGGAAAAGGGGAGTAGAGAGCGGTGTTAAACGCCAGATTTTCAAAACGGCTTTTATCATTGTGTAAAATATTTGTAATAAATTCATAAAAGCTTTCATGGCGTCTCATACTCTTTTTAACAAATTCCAGTAATTCTCTAGGGTGATCCTTTAAAACAAACTGACCTTCGGTAATCCCATACGCTCTGGCAAAATGAGCTGGCTCATCTGGAGCTTCACAAGGCGGAATGATGATCAGATAAATCAGTCCAAAAAAAACAACTATCACGCTTGCATAGAAAAAGGGTTGGCTTTTTTTCTGTTTTAAGCCCGTTTGCAACGTCATGCTTCAAGCATCTCTCTGATAAAATGCACCTATTAAAATAAAATGAGGCGGACACCGCCTCTGTTTTCACCCACACATTGTGAAGCACACTTGCTACCGGTTCAAAAATGGCTATTTTTCAGGACCTTTTTATTCCACATATTGAGCAAAAAGATCAGATGCCCACCAGTTTTGCGGCTTGCGCCGAATATGCTGTTCCAAAAATTTATACACCTGTTTCAGACCTCCATCCGTTGCATCATAAAGAGGCGCAAACTCCAGAAGATATTGCCCGGGGGCTTCATACAAACAAACAAAACCTGTCAGCAAACTATTTGTCTTTTGAGCCAATCTAAGAGGGCCAGGCGACATTTTTCGGTTTTCACCTAAAAAATATATGTTCGAAGCTGTCTTTCCGGTTGCCGGTAAATCAGCACCCATAACTAACGACTCACCATCAGACAACACCTGGTAAAAAAAGCGTTTACTCTCTTCCTTGGCAACAATTTTACCACCGTTAAAAAATCGTTCCATGGCATCAAATTTATTCGCGAAATAGGTTCCAATGGCAGGATTGACCATGGGATCTCGAATAACATTTGTCGTCATGGCATTTAAACGTAATCCTTTCATCCCCATTAAAACTACGCCCGTACAATAACTATCAAAGTGAGGGGTCAACAAAATAACACCCCGACCCTTTTGCTGAGCCGCTAACACCGCATCAAATCCTTTGACAGTGCTCTCGTCCATCACCTTCTGCATAGAATGCCGGATAAAGAAACAGGCCTCCCATTCCTCCCTTGACATAACAATAAAGCGTGAAACAGTCTTGTATAAACAGAGGAAAGTATTACCTTCTGGCCTCAGGTAACACATGACCTTCCAGGTTCCTTTACGAACAAACCGAACACCGGTTGAGAGAGAACGCCAATCCAGATCAAAAACAACATTAAACAATCCTCTTATCCGGGCAAGTGCAAGCCCCAAAGACACTGGCAAGTACGTACTGGCCGGCAGAAAATAACTATAGTCGAGAATCTGAAAATAGTAAGAAATTTTCTTGATAATCTGAATGTAAAACTGCCTGAAATTCATTTTTTCAGCTGGTAAATTTTATAATCCAGCAATCCAGCTCGACATAATTCGGAATAATTGGTCAACACACGCCCCCAAAACTTGGTCAATTTGTTGCGCAACTTATTTTTCTGGTTATAGGTTCTAACAAAATTCAACAAAGGAGCAAAAACCTGCGGACCAATAGAACGGTACTGATTACTGGTAAAACCCGCGCTGTTAAAATAGTGTGTAAATTCATCTGAAGATGGGAAAAAATTACCCTGTTTGAAAGTAATTTTGCTATTATCTTCACAAGTTATATCTGCAATAACAAAGATACTGCCAGGCTTTAAAACCCGATATACTTCCCGAAAAAAAATTTCCTTATCAGTATAATGAAAAGAAGATTCAATACAATAGGCACAATCAAAACTATTATCTGTAAATGAAGACAGCTGCATTGCACTGCCTTGATAAAACGTCATTTTCTCCGCAATATTCATTTCATCGGCATATGATGCGGACAATTCCAAATGCTCAGACAACAAATCAAGACAATGCAGATGTCCTTTTATATCCATTGCCGTCTTTACCGCAAAGCCCCCAATACCACAACCAATTTCGAAACAGTGGCTATCGCTACTAACATCGCCTAGTAAAGCAACAATTATCTGACGAAAATTTTCTTGGGCAGCATAAAGATTAGCGGTGTCCTTTTCCCAAACACCAAAATTCAATACATGCGACAATGTTCCATCAGCATCAGCACTCAATTCATCCCAATAATCCCGGGACCAACAATAAAATTCACGAATTTCTTCAGCATTTAAATTATTATTCATAATATTAGTCTTTTACCAATAAATTTTCAGTAGTGTCCGGTTAGAAACTTGCATATTGTTAACGGTCGCTGATTTCAGCGCTTTTTGGCGCTCGATAGTCTGCTTTTCCAATAGCTCATGGCGCTAAAATTGACAAACTCGCCCTATCGGGCTCAAACATGTCAATTTTTACGCTCTATTCGCTGGGAAAAGCAACGACATCTCACGATGTCGCGCTTGAAACAACGCCGGCTAACAACGTCACCCACTACGCAAAAAGCAAACCGGACAACGCTGATAAATTTTCTGTAAAAAGTTCAAAATATTGCTGATCTTTGGGACGTTGTTCATTAGTTAACAAATGAACAACGTTCCTGATCATGGATACGATGCAGAAGCATGTATCATTATGGAAATAAATAGTAAACTGAATTACATCAAGACACTGGAAATTTTTTATCCTCAAGGGGTTAACCAGAGCACACCCATGAGCAAAACAATTATGACCGGATGAAAACAGCATCCCTGAACATTTGATCAAATTACAAAACTAGTAAAAAAGCCCTCCAGGATATCATTGATTATATCGAGATGCACTACAATAGCAAACGTCGTCATTCTTATTTGGGATATTTGAACCCAACGAAATATGAAAAATTGGTCATTTTTTGTACCGGATAGCAGTAAAGGCTTCCATTATCTTTTATTGCCAAGAATGGCTTTTACCCGATAACGAGCGGTTTCCAGACTTTCCACATCATTCGGGGAACCTCTGACTGGAGTATCCCAATCATCTGGCAGGGATACGATCTCCCGTTGCCAGGTCACGGGACACCACCCACTAGCAGTTAATAAGCGCTGCCATGTCCGCCGGGTACCAAAACGCAGATGAGTGACACACTGGATACCAGAGGGAGCCTCATCCCAGCGACCAGCCAGCAGGTCGGCAACGACTGACCAGTGCCCCACATTGGGAAAAGAAGCAATCAGCAGACCATTCGCACCTATCAATTGCCGGATGTCCGTCAAAACCCGGCTTGGACAAACCAGATGTTCCAGTACATCGCCACACACCACACGATCAAAAGAAAATTGTGGCATCTCTTTGATAGGAATACCAACATTCAGATCAGCGCAAATTGCCAAATCACAATACTGCCTTGCCTCGGATAAAGATCTCCGATCACAGTCAATTCCCACCCATAAACCGGAAAAACCCATTTCCCGACAACGAGCGGCCATGAGTCCTGTACCACATCCCAGTTCCAGTACTCGAGAATCACCCCAATCACACATTGCTAATAGATCTGTCCGGGAACCGGCATCGCCGAGGGCATTGAAATGGTGCAGCCAGCCATAACAAAAAATGTGAACGGTCTGCTTTTCGGAGACCCAATGGCAGGGCAATTCTTTTACCATCATGGTTACCGGTAATTTCTCCAGGCATTCCCGACCAACAATGACTACTGAATATCCCATAGGTTGAACAGATTCACGGGACAACCATGAAACGGAATACTGCCAGTTTTCAGCTTCTTCCAACCCACGAACTGACAGATACAGGGGCGCAGGCAGCTTCCATCCTGGGTCCTGATTTCCGGCCGGCACATGAATGCTATCGACATTTCCTTCTACTTTGATAGCGGCCAACCAACGTTGCCAACAATGATGGTTATACCAAAATTCAGGATCAAAAATCAGTCCAATGAATTTACTGTCGATGGCCGCAAGCAACTGACCAACGGTTTGATCAACGGCTAATGATCGCACAGTTAGCGGGGGGATACCCATAGATCTGGCCAGCCGTTTTTCCGGACTTAGTTCCTTAATTGTTTCAGGTAGCACAAAAAATGGAATCATTAAAAATCCTCGAATTCAGAAAGCAAGTCTACGGCAATCCAGCATGATGTATAATGACTTATCCAATATTCAACAAAATAATAGATTAGTCCAAGGCAACAACCGGGTTGTGGTCTATGGCCATTGCCGGCAACAACACGCCGTAATCAAACCGCTGGATCCAGTGGACCATCAATTCCCCGAAGCCCATCAAGCACCCCTTTCAAAATATAGCCGTAGCAGCTTCCCGGCTGGCGGCCATAGCAATATAATCGTTTCATATGGCGGAGCATTTCCAACCAGAAATAAAACAAAGCCTTCATGCCACCCAGTTTCCGGTATCCACGGGTCATGTTTCTGGCCATGTAATAATAGCGATATGGGGAGTGCTCAATCCATAAACCAACAGCAGTCATTTTTTGGATTTCTCCCAAACGATGTAACAGTTCCGCCCGGGGTTCCCACCACAAACTCCAACCTGCCTGCCGCATTCTAATATGGCATTCATGGTCAACAAAATCAATGAAATATGGTTCACAGAAACCGCCCGTCGCCATTAGGGCTTCAACGCGGTAAAGCGTTCCCGACGTAATTGAAGAATCCACGGGGATGGGACCCTCCATCACTGCGCTGGCGGTAACTTGAAGCAGTCGTTTTCCTGTCCAGTAATAAGGAAGATGAATCACCGTGGGGAAATGGGCCGACCGAATGGTGGGGAAAATCGCACCGACAGGATTTCCCTTACGGCTCAATTCCTGGGCGGTATCATATAGTTGGTGGATGGCCGATCCGGTAATTAAGCTATCCTGATCTAAAATCAGTATCCAGGATTTCCCCCGCTTCCGGGCCTGCTTTAAACCTAGATTATAAGCTGCAGCCACACCGATATTGTGTGGTGATGATATCAATTCAAGCTTTGGCAGCCTTTGTTTGAGAATAAGTTCTCTGGTCCCGTCAATGGAGGCATTATCGATTACTAAAATTTCAATTCCAGGCTGATAGCAGCTTTCCAAAACATCAGCCACGGTATCAACACCATTGTACGTTACAATGAGCACCAGAAGCTTTTCCAACCAGGCATCACCCATATCCAAGTACCTTGCCTCATTCTTCGACATGGTTTTATCCTACAGAAAGGATGGGGGTCAAATCTTTATCGTTGACAAAATCAAGATTTTGTCAACGATAAAGATTTGACCCCCTTAGAAGAGATCACCATCACCCATAGAGTAGTAATGATTGTGCTCGAAAAAATCAACCGAAAAACGATGGTCGAAAATGGTATAGGCCGGGGCCAACTGGTTGGGTTCCAGTTCGGCAATAAATCCCATTTCTCCCAGGATGTCGATCCACCATGAAGGAGTGGGAGAGAACCAGGCTTCAATCCTGGCAACCTCACCGACAAAGATTTTTTGCGCCTGGTCAAGGAGTAAAGGGACAGCTAAAGCGGCTAGAGACCGGTCAAAGAGGGCATCACCCCAAATCAATGTTTCACCACGGCGTTTAAAAACCGCCCAACCTGCCAATTTTCCCCAACGCCTGGCTGCAAGAAAATGATACTCGGTATCGGGACAATCAAGGTAACGCCACTGCAAATAAAGGGCGTTCCGTTTTACCAGAGAATGGTAGTTATCTGCAGCCCGGTCAAAAAAGTGGTCGAAGTCCACACCAACCCCGGTTACCCGACCAACGCTAAAACCGGAAAATACTTTCTGGAGCCAGCCAGGGGAAGTCGGCAATTGCTGCTGTAAATCCAAAACATACAGGGAGACCGGCGAGGTATATTCATAGCCCAGGTAGCGCTCCCCCAGTTTGCGGATGGTCGCCGTATTATAGCCGTAAATATAGGGGACAATACCCTCGCAGAATTTAGGGTAAAAATAGGAGAACATCCGACTCAAAACACTGGTTTTTCCCCGACCCAGATGACGGAATTCGGGGTTGGTCATCGTATCCCCCCCATGCAAAACCAAGTCGGAGACAGGCTTGGTCACCGGCGCATGATAAGGAACAGGATAGGCGGCAAAATGCCCGGCCAAAGTCCCCGCTTCATCAACGGCGACCACAATCTTTCGGGCACCAAAAGGGTTGTCCCTATACTTCCAGCGCCAGTGTTCCAGGGAGCGATCCTGAAAAAAGATCCGATTGAACAACGGCAAAATCTGTTCTTCATCACCTTCCCGGTAGGCACGAATAAAGACTGGATCTTTCCTGGCTACAAAAATCTCATATCCCATCCGCCCAGCAGCATACCACTCCTGCTGGGACTTCCAGCCAGCCAGGAAATGTTGGAGGCGGTCGGCGGCATCCGGCTGACCAACTGTGGAGACAATGGAATCAAAATCCCTGGTGAACACCTTGATTACCTGATCGCAGGTTTTTTTCACCTGGCTGCCAATCTGCAAGTGGCGGGTGAGGCGAAAGCCGTTTTCATGGAGTGCAAGCAGCACATCCCGGTGGGAATGAACTGCCGTCTGGTCTTTCAGGGTATCATTATCACGGATTTCATCGCTGATAATCACGATACCTTTGGGCTTGAGCAGGACGCAGCATCGCTGAAATACTACCATTGGTGAAGGAAAATACTGCAGGGATTCCTGAAAAAAAATAACATCATAGAATTTTTCCATGAACGGCATCCCAGCACTGCCAAGGAAGTCGGCAACCTGGAACGTCGTACGTTCGTCACTGAAATGTTCGGTGGCATAACAGACGAGAGCTGCTGACGGAGCAATCCCAGTCACTTCATAACCCAACCGGGAAAGGGAATGGGCGGAAACTCCGAAACCACAGCCCACGTCCAGTACCGATGCCGGCGGCCGGGGGAAAAAAGCCTGCAGCTCTGCAAACATCTTTTCCTGAGCTTCCGCCAGACTTAAATCCGGGGATTCGTCGGGCCAAAGGCCAAAATGAAGATGTCCCGCCGAGGTAAGCAAAGAGTAGAAATTAAAAGGATCAGGCAGATCCTTGATCAAGTGTTTATCTATTTCCATCCAAACGTTCCTTGATACAAAATAACGGGGTCAGGAGAAAATGCATCAGTTTCCATAATCAGACCTCCCAGGAAATTTGGTGAACATAGGGAGTCAGAATCCCTGGGCTTCCCAGGCGGCCATAATAAATCCCTGGGGCCAGCAGGTTCCAGTATTCGGCACTAAAATCCAGGAATTTCCCCTGCCCGAACATCCCGGCCGCAGGGGTGAAATCAGGCACAGGACTCCATTCAAACAACCATTTTTCCCGCATCATAGCCGGAATCTCCAGCCGGAAGGGAGTGGTAAAAACCGGGATTTCTTCAGGCCTGGCTTTTTCTCTGCACCTTCGTGAAACTAATTGCAACAGCGTATACAGCCATCTTTTACCACCCACCAAGTGTTTTTGCCGAAATTTTTCATGGGATTCCATAAACAACTGTCTTTTCAGCTCGGTCTCGTGGCGAGCACACTGATCATAGTGATGCACCACCTTTGCCCTGGTATCAAAAATAAGCGAGTAGCCAGCCTTTCTTAAACGCATAAAAAGGTCTGTGTCTTCAAAATAGAGAAAAAAGCGGGGGTCAAACAGGCCCCCAACGCGTTCTACTGCCGCTCTTTTCAGCAGGACATGCCCTCCCGAAAGATTTCCCGTTTTGATCGGCGCTTCGGATCGCCAGATTTTAATCGCGTGGCGCCGCCAGACTGCATTCATCAATTTTTTCATCCAGAACCCGGGAGACATTTCTGCCAACGCCGAAGCAAAAAGAAACATGAAGGGCGGGGAAGGCGGCGGTAAATAATAGTCACAGCTATCATCCCAGAACACCTGGGGGCCGGCAGCAGCAACTCTTTTGCCGCTTAGCAAGGTTTTCTGCATCCGGACGAGGCAGCCAGGCAACAACCGGGCATCAGGGTTTAAGAGCAGAATGAAATCGCCGGCAAAGTTCTCCAATGCCAGGTTGCAGGCCCGGCCAAACCCCAAATTCTGCGGGGGTACCAGGAGTTCCACTCCTTCGGGAAGCAACGAGCGCAGCCTATGTTCCTCGCCGGGATCTTCACTGTTATCCACCACCACAACGCGGCAAGAGCCAAAAGAATCTGAATCGAGCACAGAACGAACCGCTTGGAAGGTTAAATCCGCAACCCGATAGTTGACTAACAACGCCAGGGTTTCCATGTTTTTACTGGTTTCCGTCCGGCAACTGCCACTCATGCTCCATCCAGCACATACCCAGCGCCGGCTGTTCACTGGCAACGTGAAAAACATCTGACCTGTCGTCATAAACACATCTCAGTCCATGTTCATCGGACACCAGGGCTGATGCTTTATACGCTCCCGAACCCAGGGGCAGGGATGGTAAAAGAAGTTTTGTCAATTGCTCTCCCGCAAACTCCACAGGGTCCAACCCCGCCTTTTTGGTTATAACCGCAAAAATAACTTTTTCATCAGGCTTCATCAGCGTGATAGCCATATGGCCTCTGAAAGGCGTACCATCACGGTGGGTTTTTATGTTAACAAGCAAAGGTTCAAACTGCATGGCCCGCTCCAGCCTGACACCATTTATATCCGTAACAAAAACTTCGTCGATTATTACTTCTGGTGGCTCTGTAGTAATTTCCGGAGAAGGTTTCAAGGCACCACTTCCTTCTTTAGACTGTTTCTCCTCCAGATACGCCAAGTAGGACCCAACCACGTCGGCACTTTCTCCATAATCACGTATTTTTCCCTGGTGCAGCCAAATACTTTTTTTACATAATTCAGCCACCAGATACATGCTGTGACTGCAAAAGAGGAAGGTCTTTCCAGTATCCTTGATACGTGTCATCCGTTCGATACATTTCTGCTGAAAATATTGATCGCCAACGCTCAATGCCTCATCGATAATCAGGATATCGGGATCCACGCTGATGGCAATGGAGAAAGCCAGGCGCATATACATCCCTGATGAATATGTTTTTACCGGTCGGTCAATGACATTCTGCAATTCTGAAAATTCAATAATTTCCGGTTCTTTCTCCCTGATCTCTTTTTCATTCAAGCCCAGCAACGCGGCATTGAGATGGATATTTCTCCTGCCACTGAAATCCGGATGAAAACCGGAACCAAGTTCCAGGAGAGCCGCCGTTCGACCTTGTTTAACCAAGTTTCCGCCCGTAGGCTGGGTAGTTCCCGCAAGAATTTTGAGCAATGTAGACTTACCCGAACCATTTTCACCGATAATCCCCAAAGTTTCCCCATAGGGAATCTGAAAGGAAACGCCTTTCAGGGCCTCCACCAACTCATGGCATGACCGGCGCGTCACCATTTCCTTCAGGCGATCAAAAGGCTCCAGATAAACCCGATAGTGTTTGGTCAAGGTGTCAGCTTCAATAGCGTACAATTTATGATCCTCAAGGTTTTACCGAGTAGACCTGGAGAACGTCCCTAAACGTTCACAGGACATCTGCAAAGGAATTCTTAACATGATTGAAGAACATGATCGCAGTAAGAAATACAAGCATAGCCATCGCAACAGCAAAGCCCAGCAACGGCAATGAAATCCGGTGTTGCAATAAGACCAGGTGGTACAGTTCAATGAATGGATACATGGGATTTATAGTAAGTACAACCCTATACTTTTCGGGAACCATGGTTAAAGGGAACAGAATGGGGGTCAGATAAAACCAGATCTGAATTACTATTCCGATAAACTGCTGGATATCCCGGATAAATACGCTCAGGCTTGATATCCAAATGACAAATCCCAAGGTAAAAATCATTTGAAATCCGAGGACCACGGGAAACCACAACCACACCACATGACCGTAACCCATGAAGAGAAGGAATCCCAAAAGAAAAAGAAATCCAACACCATTTATCAGATAGGTTACCACCACGGAGGCAATGGGTAGAACCTCGGTGGGAAAAAGTACCTTAGTGATCAGGTTTGATTTTCCAATGATCAATCCAGGGGCGTTTGTCGCCGCCTCAGAAAAGGCCAGCCATGGTAACAGGCCGGCCAGTAAATAAACAACGAAACTGTCAGTACCGGTTTCAATCGGTTTCATCCTAATCTGGAATACCACAGAAAAGATAAAAATGTATATGAGGAGAGTACTCAATGGCGTCAATATGTACCAGATGAGTCCGCCCATGGAACCGGCATATTTTCCCCGAATTTCCTGGTTGACAAATCCTTTGAAAAGCGTGTGAAATCGAAAAGGCGCCATGATCCACGAACTGAGCAATGCAGTGAATCCAACGAATGGATGGGCTATTTCTTTCAAGGAAAAATTCTTCATGGTCTTTCTACACCACAAATACGTTGAATATGTAACGACCACGATAATTTTTCAAAAGCCGCCTACTTCCCCTGGCTCTGCTGGATAATCCGGGAAAAGGGATTAGTCGAGGGAAGACCTCCCGTTTTGGTATTGGAATTCTGGCGGGCACTTTTAAGAATATCAGCAAGCGAAGTGCTCGGCTGCCGCGTCGCAGGATTGTTAGCATTTTCTTTGGACGAAGGCACTGCTGCCGTCGACCTCGAACCCCGCCGGCGAATTAAGGGCGCTCTTGTATCACTGGTAGTAGATCTGGCACCGGGTGTCGCACTCTTTGCAACCCCCTGTTGCCCCAGGTTAACCGTGGCTGCTACAGGAACAGGCGTTAACGGAACCGATGGCTCGGGCGGCGGTGCCGGTCGGCTCTTGGTCCCCCGGTAAAGATCCAGGCGTACCGGCTTATCTTTGCTGACCAGGATAATATAATTGGGGCCGATTTCCTTCACATGGTAGCCCTTGATTTCATCCCCTTCGCTCAAGCGCCAGGAAGCATCCTCCCGTTTTGTTTTATTCTTAGGCCGAATAATAGCCCATTTTCCTTGAGGGGAATGGATCACGCCGGTAAAAAGAAGCTCTTTTTCCAGCTTGCTGGCTGCCTCCGAGCGAGGTCCCAGGGCCTTGTCTGCCGGTTGTTCATCTTCCGGAGAAAATATATGCCGTTTGACCATCATCGGGACTTCGTCACTTTTTGGAGTTTCAGCCGCAGCGGCATCAACAATCAGGAATGATGGTATATGGAGAAGCAAAAAGCTAAACATTCCCAACAAGATCAGCATGATAATCGTTTGGCGAAAAAACCAATACCTAGCTATTTTTTGTTTCATGACGTTTTCTCCTCTTCCACAAAAAAGGTGGAAAGCTCCAGAGTAACATTAAGCAACCCTTTTTTCCTCTTCTGATAGCGAATATTCATTCCGGTCACACATACCGCCGTATCCAATTTTTCCAGATACTCAAGCACCTCGGAAAATTTCCGGGTCGTAGTACTGAGACGAAACTGCATCTTTCCCAATTTGTAATCACGCCACTTCCCCGGAGCCATTGCCTGGTAGGAGCTCAAAGAAATGTCATGGTCATCGAGAAATTTCTGCAGTTCCGTTTGCACCTGGGCATTAACCTCTTCAATACTTTTTCCTGGAATAATCCTGGAGCTCAAGGCTTCCAGTTGTTTATTTTGAGCCTGCTGTTTTTTGTCATCGGCAGAGAAGCGCTGCAAGCGGTTCTTTAACATCTCCTGACGCTCCTGAGCCTGATGCACGGCATCCCTGGCAAAGGTCAACCGGCTGAGCTGGGGTTCATAATCATAAACCCACCAAATGAGCAGCGCCGTCGCAATCAGTGCCAGACCCAAAAGCCACTTCCGGGCGCGTTTACTTATCCTTTTCATCATTACTTTCTTTCAGCTGCAAAACAAGGCCAAAACGCTCCACCTGCCCACGGGATTTATTCACGGTTCCCCTGAGCTTAACCTCAGAAAAAAACTCACTTTCCCGCAAAGATTCGACAACTTTCAACGCATCGGATGACTGGCCGCGCAAGGTTAACTGTCCTTTACGATAGACAAGCGAGGAAAACCACGTACCTTCCGGAATTCGATCAGCCATATCGTTCAATAAGCTGTAAAAACGCGGCCGCTGCTTGAGAAAATCATCAATATCTTTGAGCATTCCCTTGGCTTTTTTGCTGAGCTGATGGCGTTTCTCCAGGGGAGAAAGCCGTTTTTTCAGCTTGCTATTCTCCAGGTTCAGGACAGACAGTTCCTGCTGCAATGTACGATCCACAACCCTTGCCCGCCAACTCAAGCCACCACAAAAAAAGGCAAGGAGGAAAGCCCCCAACAACAACCAGGGAAGCGGATGCACCTGTTTCAATTTCACCGGTCGATCATCAAGACAAACCGGCTGCTGGCCGGCAAGTACCGGGGCCAGAGCCGCGACCGCCGGATTTTCCTTCACCGGCGGCAGGGAAAAACAATGATCAGCCGCGGGCTCCGGCATAACCGGCAGGGTTTCATCGCCGCCAGCAGCTGAAAAAAACCGCTCTTTCAGTTCTGGATAGCGGACCACCATATTCTGCTGCCAGATAGTATTTTCCAATTCGGCCACCGAGGCCGCGTACAAGGTGCCATTTTTGGCAAAAACCCCCAGCTCCCGTTCACCATCCTGTTCGACAACCAGAGCCAGGGGCAGGGTATAACCCTGCCTGGCTACCCAGGCACCCATGCCAAGAATAGCGGGAAACAGGCCTTCCAGCTCCCGCTGGTGGCCGGTGCTGTTCAAGGCTTCCAAAAAAGGGTCCATATCCTGCCGCCGGGCATAAATCAACAGGCCATGCACCCGTCGATCAGCCGATGGACAGAGATGAATATCGTAATAAATCTCAGCCAAAGGAAGATGGGCTGAAACCTGCAACGAGGCTTCCACCGCGGCCAGGGCATCTTCCCGGGACATGGGAGGCAACTCGAGATTGCGAATGAAAAAATAATGCTGGGGCAGCGCCAGGTAGATAGCCCGGCCGGTGGCCGGCGGTATCCGGGAAAGCAGATGTTTAACCCCAGCGGGGCCGGACTGGGGCACATCTCCCCAGGCAGAGAAACCAGCACAGGGTGGTTTGGGCTGCCAGCCACCCACCAGGCCTCGGTTGAGGTCGGCATAAAAGAGCCGCTCACTGCCGCAATACATACCCAGCATTTCTGTTTTTCGTTGCAAAGCCATTATCATTTTTTCTCGGTTTTTTTCTCTTTTTCAGCCGCCGACAAGTAACAGCGGAAGCAGCGAAAGAGACTCCACTTTTGTCCCCTTCCCTGTAAGAAGGCGGTAAAAGCCATGGCAGCACCGTTATCCTGCAGGAAAACCACCTCGACTCTTTTAACATTTTTCCCACTGATTGTGAAGGCGTTAATCAGGGAAAATATCGGTTCCTGGCCAACATCTTCAACCTCGCCCTGATTATCCTGATCCAGGGAAGCGATAACGGGAGCATCACCCCAAAACAGCTCAGGGGTAACCCCGCGCACCAACAGCATTTCATTCAAGGTTTTGAAAGGACCGTCGGCTGGTTCGTAGGCCAAGCCTTCCTGCTGGTAAAAACCCTTTTCGGCCCCATCGCTACGAACGAGATCATCAGGGTCACGCCAATCCAGCAGGGCATCAGCCACTTGGTCGGCTTCTTCCAGGCGATCATCCCCCAAACCCTGGCGAATTGCTTTCCTGATCGCTTCATCAGCAGCACTGTTCAGATTGAACCTCTTTTTTTCGGAACTTTCCCGCAGCAAGAGCTTGAGTTTACCGATCATCAATGGACGCCAGTCAGGGGTATCCGGCACCCCCAGCTCTCCGTCTTGCTTTTGATTCTCCTCCGGTTCACTGCCCTCGACTTTGTTCACCGGCGGCAGTGGCTGGCCGCTGCCCGAGTACAATTCCAGCACCGACAAAAAGGCCTGTTCCCGGGCTAAAGATTGCCAGCCATAGGCGGCGGCCGCCGCTTTACCCCGATTGTGACTGAGATAACGGCCCGCCAGCAGGCTGATCAGCAGCAGAACCCAGAGGACAACAATAAGGATGCTGCCCCGCCGGCCATGACTTTCCCGCTGTTTCATCATTGGCCTCCAGCCACCATGAAAAACCATGATTCCACTTTTTTTCGGCCACTGCGGGTCAGTTGCAGGCGGATGCCGGTGGGTACCTTCTCAGACTTTTCCTGCCAATGGTCATCTTCACTGAAGACGGGATGAGGATGGGTATTGTACTCGAAGGTCAATGATTCAATTCCGGCCAGCTGCGAAACCGGTTTCAACTCCCGATTCCATTCCGTCGACAAGGGATCATATTCCGTTTTAAGTTGTTCCTCACGAGTAACTGTCTGCAAATATATCCACAAGGTTTTTTGCTCTTCTTCATAGAGATAGGTAACCCGCTGTAGCCCCCCGGCACCAGCCCCCCGGGGGGCATAGGTGGTAAAAAATGACAGCCCCTGAGAACGGCCGTCGAAAGGTAGTTTCCTTTTTGCCGGAAAATCGGCCTGGTCAACCAGGGAAGCCAGCTGATGCTCAAGCAGCAAGGGCAGGGTGACCCTTAAAGCCCCAACCTCCCCTTCCTGCCGGCCCCGCTCCCAGGCATTCATGGACAGACGCAGGGCCATGGTGGCAATCAGAGTTACCGTGCTGACCAGAACCATAGCCACCATAATCTCCAGCAAGGTATAACCTCGTGAAGAATGCGGGGAATCAAAGCAGTTTTGTCTGGCGTCCATATCTCTCATAGGGGGGTCAAATCTTTATCATTGACATTTTTTAAAAAATGTCAATGATAAAGATTTGACCCCCTCCTATTATTTTCGTTGCCAACGTTCCAGGCAGTATTTTTTCTCCCGGTCGTTAGATGTGTGGCTGACGCAGGCCGTGATTTTAAACACCCCTGGAATCTCCAAAGGTTCTTCATCATCTTCCGCATCAAGTATCAGTTGTTCACTGCTGAAAGCATAATGCCAGCCGTCCTCATCCTTCACCTCATCATTGATTTCCCCTTCGGCAATACACTGGCGCCGCAGTTGATCGTCAACCAGGAGATTATGCAGGATGCGGGTTGCCGTCAACCGTTCATCCGCCCGCCAGGAAATGCGCTTGGCCTGATATAAACCGCCAAAGACAGCGCCCAAGGAAGCACCGAGGATCAGCAGGGCCACCATCACCTCCAGCAGAGTAAAGCCACTGGAGAAGTTCTGTCGGCAAACCATCTAATTCTGCTCCCGGGTTGATTGCAACTGGATGAAGCCGGTCAGGGGATCAAGGTGGAGAAAGGCCATTGGCTGGCCATCGACGGAAAAAAACAGGCGGTCACCGGTGGAACTGCCGTCGGGGAAAAAAACAACCTGATAACCGGCTTCCGCTTGATAACTGGAAACCCGATCTTCCACTTCAATACGGATGATGTCCGGGATTTTTAAGCCCGGTTTTCGGGCATCCAACCAGCAGCAACGGGCATCACCATCAATGGTCAGCAACACCGGCCGGGCAGTAGACAACGCCTGGCTGCGGGCTTGACGACAAAGACTGACGAACTGCTGAACAAAGGCCTTGGGACGCCGTCTTCCTATACCCCGACCAAGGCTGGTGGTAATCAGGGAAACCCCCAGGGCCATGAGCACCATGACCACGATCAGTTCCAGCAGAGTAAAGCCGCGACGGTCAGACACCAATCGAAACCTCTGTCGCACTAAAAATCGAAAAAAGCCGGGGAAACGGGACGGCACAGTAAAAGATTCATATTCGAGGCACCTAAAACCTGAAGCGTGAGGCGTACCTGAAGGTACGCCACAATAACGAAGGCTGCCGGGCAACGAAGAAGAGGGAGCTTTTACGAAGCCATCAGAAATTGATATCATTGATTCCCAGTATCGCCGAAAGCATGGAGATGACAACCGCGCCGATTATCAAACCCATCAATAAAATTGCGATCGGTTCCACCAGCGCCAAGTAGCGTTTTATCCTAATTTCAATCGTTCGGTCAAGCTCATTGGCGGCCGTTTCCAGCATTTTGCCAATCTGACCGGTTTCTTCCCCGAGGGTCACCATCTGGATCATTTTGACGGGGAAAAGCCCACCGACCCGCATCAATTCGCTGATTCTTTTGCCGGTTTTAACCTGCTGGTAAATACGCTCGATATCGACCCGAATCAGGCTGTTGGACACTACCTTGCCGGAAATATCAATGGCTTTGAGCAAAGATACGCCGCTGATGATCAAGGTTCCCAGGGTCCGGGCAAAACGGCTCACCTGGATATCAAGTCCCAATGATCCGAGGCCGGGCAGGCGCAAGGAAAGGCGATCTAAAAAACTTTTTCCCTTGGGGGTATGGGCCAGTCGTCGTCCGCCAAAGACGAAAGTGGCAAGCAGGGCGAGCAGCACCAGCCACCAGCGCTGGAGAAAATGGCTGGCCGCCATCAGCATCCGGGTGGAAAGGGGCAACTGTTGCCCCAGATCAGCAAAGATATCGGCAAAACGGGGAACAACAAAACCGACAATAATCAAAATGGAAAGAAATCCCACCGACAACAGAATGGACGGATAGATGGAACTGGAGATGATATAGCGGCGGACTTCCTCCGACTGCTCGAGAAATTCTCCCAGCTTGGTGAGAATCTGCGGCAGGATGCCGCCGGCTTCCCCGGCCCGGACCATGTTGACATAGAGATCGTTAAATTCCTGGGGTCGATCGGCCATCGCCGCCGAAAGGTTTTTTCCTCCCTGCAGGGACGTCCGCAGATATTTTGCCGTTTCCCGAGTTGAATCATCACCCGCCACTTCCATAAGGATAGCCAGTGCCCGGTCCACCGGCACATCTTCCCGGGTAAGATGGGCAAGCTCCCGGGTAAAATCAAGAAGCTGGGGGCGCTTCATTCCGGTTTTAGCCCGCCATTGAAAGATCTTTTGGCTCCGCTTCCCTGCTTTTCCTGAAGCATCCAGCCAGCGGATGAGGGTCAGGCCCTGCCGCTGAAGGCGCAGCAGCAATTCCTGACGATCCGGGGCCTCGGCGGCATCAACCAGCCGCTCACCCTGTGAATTCATGACTTCGTAGCTGAACTGTGGCATTTTTTTAGCTCTCAGCGATCAGTCCTCGGCTTTCAGCTCGGAAAATACTGAACCATTGACTGATACCGATAATTATCGGGTTACCCGCAAAATTTCCTCATAAGTGGTAATCCCCCGGGCAACCTTGTCAATGCCATCATCACGCAGGGAAGGCATACCGCCTTCCTCCAGGGGACGCCTGAGGCTGGCTTCCAGGTTGTCTCCCCGGGAAACAGCCCGCCGGACCGATTCATCGAGCAAGAGGTATTCGTAAATCCCGATCCGCCCCCGGTAACCGGTATCACCACAGTTTTTACAGCCCTGACCGCGCTGATAACGTGGCAATACCCTGGAAACGGGAATCTGTAGTTCCAGCGCCAGTTGCTCCCGCTCGCCCTCGGTCAATTCCACTGTGGCGCTGCAATCAGGACAAACACGGCGGACCAGCCGCTGGGCCAGTACGGCCACCACCGCTGAAGCCACCATAAAGCGTTCAACGCCCATATCTTCCAACCGGGTAATGGCCCCCAGGGAATCGTTGGTATGGAGGGTGGAAAAAACCATATGACCGGTCAGGGCCGACTGGATAGCGATATCCGCCGTCTCCACATCCCGGATTTCCCCCACCAGCATAATGTCGGGGTCCTGGCGGAGAAAAGAACGCAAAAGGCTGGAAAAATTCAGGCCGATAGCCGATTGGACCTGAACCTGGTTGACACCGTCAAGCTGGTATTCCACCGGATCCTCAACTGTGACAATTTTGACATCCGGTTGATTCAAGGTATTGAGGGCCGCATAAAGGGTGGTGGTTTTTCCTGAACCGGTCGGTCCGGTTACCAGGATCATCCCATAGGGCAGCCTAATTGCCTGCTCAAATTGCCGGCGAATGCGGTCGGGAAAACCGAGGCTGTCAAGATCCAGGTTGATTTCATCCTGTTTCAATAAGCGCAGTACCAGACTTTCACCAAAAAATGCCGGAACTGACGATACACGAATATCAATCTCATGGCCACCGCCGGCAAAACGAATGCGGCCGTCCTGGGGCAGGCGCATCTCGGCAATATCCATTTTGGCAATCAATTTAACCCGGGAAATAATTGCTGATTTCAACTTGATGTTGATGCTCTCCATATTGTGCAGCACTCCGTCAATCCGATAACGGATCTGGACATGATTTTTCCGCGGTTCAATATGGATATCGGAAGCATTCAGGCTAACTGCCCGGGTAATTAAATGATTAACCAGGCGAATAATAGGGGCCTCGGAAGCCATGTCCCTGAGGTGCTCGGGATTATCCCATAACTGATCTTCAAGGTCAGTCTCACCTTCACCCTCATTGGCTGCCATATCGACTTCGGCTTCATACCAGCGATAGATATACTGGCTGATGGTCTCAGCCTCGGCCTGGCGGATAAGAACCGGCTGCTCAAACGTGCGGGTGATGATTTCCCTGGTACTGAAATCAAAGGGGTCCGCCATCACCACCACTACCTGAGCATCGCTCACCTGCACCGGCAAGACCAGGAAACGCTTCATAAAGGTAACGGGGAGGTTGGTAAAATCTGGCGGGGTTTCGGGAAAATCCTCCACCGCCAGTGCTTCAACTGAAGGCAAAAGAACCGGAACCGCTGAAAGGTCGGCGTCATCGACCGGATGAACATGGGTACCCTGCCCACCGGTCAAATCTTTCAACCGGTCACGGATAGTATTGCCAAAATGTTTCATCTTCATTCCCAACTGACAATATCCTTGTTCTCCTTTTCGCCCCCTTCAACCCCATCACCACCATAACTGAAGAGATCATAGCGGCCATGTTCTCCCGGGCTGCGATACTGGTAAGGATGTCCCCAAGGGTCTTTGGGCACCGGTTTTGGCAGGTAGGGACCGTCCCAATCCTCCAGCTCCCCGGGATTTTCCCGCAACGCATTGAGTCCTTCATCAGTAGTAGGATAACGACCGGTATCGAGGCGGAAATCATCCAACGCCATTCCCAACAATTCTACCTGGGCCTTGGTGGTTTTCATCTTGGCTTTGTCGATTTTGCCGAAAAACTTCGGTGCCACCAGGGCCGAGAGCAACCCCAGAATAATGATCACAACCAGCAACTCTATAAGCGTGAACCCGGAATTATTGTACCAACATCTATGCGAGGCAGCAACAGCAGATTTTTGTTTATTCATCTTGATTTATACTCCTCTTTCGGGTATGGATTCCCTCGTTACCATGGATTAACTTCCTAATATATGGTAATCATGGCAATAAATCAATGAAAAACAAGAAACCATGAGAAGAACGGTATGGCCAGCGAAAATAATTTTATCCCTTATGAGGCGGTAAGAAATATCGGCACCGGCAACGTACTGGTCCTGGCTCCCCATCCGGACGATGAGGTTTTTGGCTGCGCCGGGGCCATCATAAGACATGTGGAATCCAAGGATCCGGTCCACGTCATTATTGTCACAGATGGAGGCTACCTGGAATCCGTGGGGACCGGCTCAAGAGAAGAATATATCCGGATAAGAAAAGAGGAAAGCATCCAAGCCGGGAAGATGCTGGGCTATGTTCCTGAATTCTGGAATATTGCAGATCGGGAAGTCGTCTATGGTGAAAAACTGATTTCCCGCATATCTGATATGATCAATACGTTGGGCATTGACCTCATCTATACCCCATCGGTCTCAGAAATACATCCCGATCACCGGTCACTTGGAATGACAGCAGCCGAGGCTGTCCGCCGAAGTACAAGAAATATTACCATTGCTTTCTATGAGATTGGCATACCACTGCGGCCAAACCGCTTACTGGACATCACCGATGTTATGGCTCTCAAGCGGAAGGCGATGGCCTGTTTTTCGTCACAACTTCAACAACAGAAATATGACCAGCATATTGCAGCTCTAAACCAGTTTCGCACCTATACGCTTCCCCGGCAGGTACAGGCGGCAGAAGCGTACTTCATAACCAACAGTCTGCAACTAAAAGAGCATCCCCAGGCACTTCTACATCCAGAAGCAGGGAAGATCTCCCTGCTCGGATTTGATGCTGATACCCGCAACATACCCCTAATTACGGTTATGATCCGCAGCATCGGGCGGGATAAATTTTTGACCGAAGCCCTTGCTTCGGTCACCTTGCAAACCTATCCACATATTGAGGTTCTGGTAATTAATGCCAAAGGGAAAGGGCACCCCGAACTTAACCAGTGGTGTGGCCGCTTCCCCTTGAGGATATGTGAAACTGGGGAGCCATTATCCCGAAGTCGGGCGGCAAACTTGGGCTTGGAAAATGCCCAAGGGGATTACCTGATCTTCCTGGATGATGATGATCTGTTTGATCCGGATCATGTGGCCCGATTGGCAGAAATCCTCGAAAAGAAAAAGAATTTTCTGGCTGCCTATTCCGGAATACGCACGCTTTCGGGGGGATCCATCCCATGTAATTCTGAGAAAATTTACAATGACCCTTTCAACCCTGTTCGCTTGTTTTGCCATAATTATATTCCCATACACGCAGTCTTGTTCAGTCGTAAAATAGTCGAATACGGCTGTTCTTTCGATGAAAACTTATCCCTTTGCGAAGACTGGGATTTTTGGATCCAGGCAGCTCAAAAAACAGAATTTTTTCATCTAGATCACGTCAGTGCCACCTACCAAATCAGGGAAAGTGCCTCCAATATCTGGCAGGATGAGAAGGTTGCCAGAGAAGCAACCATGAAAATTTTCAAGAAATGGGCACCTTTATGGTCGGATGAACAGCTTTTCACTATTGCGTACCAGGCTGGAGCATTGCATGATTATGAGGTTCAGGCTCAAGAGTTCAGCCTCCGCGAACAAGTGCAATCGGCACGGATTGAAGAACTTACGGTTACTATCCAGATGGTAATAGAACAACGGGATACCATAACCACCGAAAGGAATGCCATAACTGCTGAAAGGAATGCTATAACTGCTGAAAGGGATAGCCTCGTCGTTGAGCGGGATGCTCTCACGGCAGAGAGAAATGCTCTCGCGGAAGAATTCCAACACCATCACGAAGAACTGGCAAAAATCTATGCCAGCAAATCCTGGCGACTGACCGCTGTATTCAGAAAAATACGGCGAATGTTCACCACAACCATTAAACCGATTTTACGACGGTTCACCTCCAAGGGAGCACGATTTCTATGGATAGTCTCTCCCATAACCCTGGAACGTAAACTGGCCGCCAAAGAGCGACTCTTCGAAGCCTTTCCCTTGTTATTCAAACACACGCGGGCTTATCAAAACTGGCAGGGATCCAATATTCACGGCACTTACATTGCTCCTCACGCCACATCGACATTATCACTGCAAAACATAGTCGATAACAACCGGCGCACCAATGTACTAATAACCAGGGAAGAGCCTTATTTTTTCCGAAGTATCCGCTTGATTGCTTTTTATCTGCCCCAGTTTCACCAAATCCCTGAAAATGATGCCTGGTGGGGAGAAGGTTTTACTGAATGGACCAACGTCAAAGCAGCAAAACCACAATTTAAAGGTCATTATCAGCCCCATGTCCCGGGGGAGCTAGGATACTATGATTTAACCAATGCCCTGGAAACACAACGCCGCCAGGTCGAACTGGCCAGGCTGTATGGACTTGGGGGTTTTTGTTTCTACTTTTATTGGTTTGGCGGTAAGCGATTACTCGAAGCGCCGGTACTGCAATATCTTGAGAATGAAGAACTGGATTTCCCTTTCTGTCTGTGCTGGGCCAATGAAAACTGGAGTCGTTGCTGGGATGGTCTGGATCATGAAATCCTGATAAGTCAGAACCATTCGCCGGAAGATGATCTGGTCTTCATCGAATACACGGCCCGATATTTCCGAGACAGTCGTTATATCCGTGTTCAGGGAAAACCGCTGCTGATTGTCTACCGTCCAGGCCTGCTGCCCTCAGCCAAGTCAACTGCAAACCGCTGGCGGCAATGGTGTCGCAACCATGGTATTGGTGAAATCTACCTGGCTTATACCCAGTCTTTCGAGATGGTAAACCCGAAAAAATACGGTTTTGACGCGGCAATTGAATTCCCCCCCAACCTCGCCGGGATTCCACCGCTAACCGCGTGTGAGAAAAAACTCTTTCATCGGGATTTTACCGGGACAATTTACGATTTAGGTGAAATTGCCAAACGCAGTAACCATTACACACATCCCGATTACACCCTTTTTCGCAGCGTCTGCCCTTCATGGGACAATACTGCCAGGCGCGGCAAAGCGGCAACCATATTTGTCAATGATTCACCGGCGTCCTATCAGCAATGGCTAAGCAACGCTGCCATTGATACTGCCGGCCGGTTCAAACAAAAAGACTCCTCCTTGGTTTTTGTCAACGCCTGGAACGAGTGGGCGGAAGGGACACATCTCGAACCGGACCAGACGAATGGTTACGCCTATTTGCAGGCTACCAGGGACGCGCTGGCCCAGGCAGATGCATACCTTGGGCGCCGCCGCATTCTCTTGGTTGCCCATGATGCTCACCCCCATGGCGCCCAGAGCCTTATTCTCCACATGGCAAAGATTCTGCACGAAAATTTCTTTTTCGTCGTAGAGATGGTTGTTCTGGGAGGCGGCACATTACTTGAAGAGTACGCCAAATACGCAACCATACATTCTCTTGAAGGGAAAAAACATGATGGTAAAGAAGCAAAAGACTTGGCTGCAGACCTCTTTGCCCAGGGAATTCAGACCGCTATCTGCAACACCACCGTCACGGGTATATTTGTAAAAACGCTGAAAGAGCAGGGGTTCCAGGTTGTTTCCCTCATTCATGAATTGACCCGAGTAATAGAAGATAATAATTTGCAGCCCCAGGTACAAGCGATCGCCGACCATGCTGACGCTATTGTTTTCCCAGCCCAGCAGGTAAAGGAAGGATTTGAATCTTATGTGAAAAAACCACTTTCAACAGCAATCATCCGCCCCCAAGGATTGTACAAAAAGAACAGCCTTTCTTCACTACCGGCGGCGGAAACAAAAAAAAGATTGCGGGAAAAGCTCGGATTAAAGCAAGAGGCAAAAATTGTGCTTGCCATTGCTTTCGGCGACCATCGAAAAGGGATTGATTTGTTTGTCGAAGCTGGTTTGCTTGTAGCACAGAAAAAGGAAAACATCTATTTTGTCTGGGTCGGTCAGCTAGACTCAGCTATGGAACAGGAAATACAGGAAAAATTGTCAGTATCGGATTTCAGCGATTATTTCATTTTTCCCGGAATGGATTTCCAAACTAATCTTTATTATGCCGGGGCAGATCTTTACGCCCTTACTTCGAGAGAAGATCCTTTCCCCAGCGTGGTACTGGAGGCCCTGGATGCAGCAACCCCGGTAATTGCTTTCGTCGGCACCGGTGGTTGTGGTGAATTACTTTCCCGGGACACCGGAAGTTTGATCCCGGCTTTTGATACCCATGCCTATGCTGAAGAAATCATCAATCTTCTGGAACAACCTGAACTCTTAAACGCCAAAGGTGCCAAAGGAAGGGGAATCATCGCCGGAGAATTTTCTTTCCGACACTATTTGTTTGATCTGCTGAATTTAGTTGGTTCCCCGGTAAAACGAATTTCGGTTGTTGTGCCGAATTATAATTATGCCAGATACCTGTCGGAAAGAATAAGCTCCATTGTTCAGCAAACCTATCCCATCTATGAAATTATCATATTAGATGACGCATCCACCGATGGCAGCGTCGAACTGCTTGAAAAAATTCTCCCGACCCAGGAAGTGGATTTCACCTTTATCCCGGGTGAATCGAACTCCGGAAATCCGTTTATTCAATGGTTGAAAGGAATCGAACAGGCCCAAGGTGATTATATCTGGATAGCGGAAGCTGATGATTTGTCCTCCCCCGGGTTTCTTGAAGAAGTAATGAAACCCTTTTCAGATCCACAGGTGGTCTTGAGTTACTGTCAGTCAAAGCAGATAACCTCTTCCGGTGATATCATGTGCAATCACTATCTGGATTATGTAGCTGACATTTCACCCACAAAATGGCTTACTTATTACACAATTGAAGGGATGGAAGAAATTAAATCAGCTCTTGCAATTAAAAATACCATACCAAATGTAAGCGCAGTGGTTTTTGAAAAAAAGAGGCTACTACAGGTTTTGCGGAAAAACATCGCCGAAATTACAAAATATCGTGTTGCCGGCGACTGGCTGACATATTTATTAGTTCTGCAAGAAGGTAAGATTTCTTTTTCCCCTGAATCTTTCAACTCGCACCGCCGGCATCAGGAAAGTATAACTCTTGGCAGCTTTAACATTTCTCAGTTGAAAGAGATCCTCTCTGTTCAGGAGAGAGCCAGGAATACTTTCCATCCAGTTGATGAGATTGTCAAAAAGGCCCATGCTTACGCTCAACAGCTTTATGAGGATTTTGGTCTGGCTGACGATGCGGCACCGGAATTCAGCAACAATCCCGAACTGGATTCATATCGATAACCTTTACGCAGCTTTGGTTACCCCCCCCCAGGGCATTTGAAATGACTTGAAATAGATGGATACAACATATAAACAACTTGCCAAATTTATCGCGTCATTAACTGATGATTTTTTTAACAAGTTATTGCTGGCATTCGCAATCGCTACAGCGTTGTTTGTTTATTCATATGAAATAACCAATTTTTCACTTTCTATTGATGAAGAAATTCATAGCTTTATTGCTGAAAATTGGCTCGAGTGGATAGCCCAAGGAAGATGGGGTATGGGGGTACTTACCTATATTCTCCCGCAAGGACTTTCAAGCATCCCTTTTTTACCAACCTTTTTATTTGCTGTAGGATTAGCACTAAGTGCTGTACTATTTTCAAAAATTCTCACACATAATCGACCAAGTGCCATAGTTTTTACAGGAATATTTGTCACTTCTCCTATATGGCTGCATATTGCAGAATTTAATACCTTGTCATGGGGGTTCTCTCTAGGTTTGGTTGTGACAGCTCTCGCTTCCATGTATGCAGGTATTCAAGGAATTAAAAATTTTATATTAGCAGGATTGTTGTTAGGCTTTTCTCTAGCCATTTATCAATCATTTCTGATTTTATACCTCATTGTAGCCTTGCTGATTTTATGTCAAAAAGAATGGGAAATGACTGGAAACAAAAAGTTTGAGTTTATTGCTAAAAATTTTTCTATGTTGGGTCACTTATTGTCAAATGTACTAGTTGGAGTAGTTTTCTATTACATATTGAATTGCTTGTTTATGTTTCTGGCAGGGTCTAACATTGTCTATTTGAACAATTTTATCAATATTTCAAGTTATATCACCAATGGAAGTGATGCAGTTATAAGAGTTCTTCATAAAACAGAAGGATTGCTATTTGGTACTGATCCTACATTTTTAGGGATTGGAGTAGGTTCACTATTATTAGCTTGGATTGGCAGCCTGGCAATAACTTTAAAGCTATTTGACAGAAATGTAGGGTTTCTTAATAAAGTATACGCGATTATCTTGTCCATTGGTATTTTACTGCTCGCAATATCGCTAATATTGCTGTCCGCAGGATATATTCCAACCCGCGCATTAATTGCCTTTCCTCTTCTGTATGCCTTTTTCTCGGCCATGGCCTTTCACTGCATAAAAGGGCGGAAAATATTATGGGGAATCTTCTTTGTTGCTATTTTTTGCAATATCTATATAGCAAACTCGTTATTTTATGCCGATCATATAGCTAGGCAGAGAGACTTGGTAATGGCAACACAGATCATTGCTCGAGTGGAGAATGTTGGTAGAGATGCTTTTGGTGATAACATTCCAATAATTATTGTTGGTGAATGGCGGCATGAAATAAGTGGGCCAGCACTGCGCGTGGAGATTTTTGGAACCTCATTTTTTGAACATAACGGTGGTAATCCATACAGGATTACATCATATTTACGGCTTCTTGGTTGCCGTGGATTAGTTCCAATGCCTATCACTGAGGCGCGTGAAAAATTAGATGGAATTATGTTGCACCCATCATGGCCGGCGAAAGGATCTATTTTTCGTACAGAGCATTACGTAATAGTTAAGTTGAGTGAGCCATCATACCAACAGGGATTGGCCTTGCAGGCAAATTAACATTTGATATTGGGTAAATCTGGACTAATTAGATGAAAGCAATTAATGATTTGAATCGTCACATAACACCAATCAGGCAAGTGATTGTAGAGGCTGTTACAAATGTGATAGACAGTGGTTGGTATGTGTTAGGACCCGAAGTTAAAGCTTTTGAACAAGAGTTTTCTACTTATTTGGGAAGTGATTATTGCGTGTCAGTGGGTAACGGGACAGATGCGCTAGAGTTAGCTCTCCGTGCGCTTGATATTGGGCACAAAAGCACTGTTTTAACTGTTGCCAATGCCGGAATGTATAGTACGGCAGCAATACTTGCGACTGGCGCAACGCCAATTTACGCTGACGTGCAACCTGATACTTCATTAATTGATGTTGTCGATGCGGCTCGTTTACTTACAGAAGCAAAAATAGGTGCTATCATTATCACCCATCTCTATGGAATGATGGCGGATATTGAACAAATTATTAACATTGCTGAAGATAAGAACATTCCTGTTATTGAAGACTGTGCTCAAGCTCATGGTGCAATGATTAATGGGAGAAAGGCTGGATCTTTTGGTGATATTGGATGTTTCAGTTTTTATCCAACTAAGAACCTTGGTGCACTAGGTGATGGGGGGGCCGTCACCACTAATCGCAGTGATTTGGCAAAACGTGTTCGGCAATTGCAGCAGTATGGTTGGGAGTCCAAATACCGTGCCACGCTTGCCGGAGGCCGGAACAGTCGCCTAGACGAAATTCAAGCAGCCGTACTCATAGTCAAGCTGCCTTTCCTGGATATATGGAATCATCGGCGTCGAACGATCGCTACTAGATATTCACACGGTATTAACCACCCCAAAATCATAACTGAAGCAATACACGGTAAGGAATATGTTGCGCATCTCTATGTTATCAAGACAAATGAACGGGATAACTTGAGACAGCACCTTACGAAAAAAAATATTCCGAGCGATATCCATTATCCCATTCCAGATTATCGGCAACCTTGCTGCTCCCATTTGTTTCCCAAGGTAAACAAACCAGTGACTGAGCAACATTGTGGTGAGGTGCTAACGCTGCCTTGCTTTCCTGAAATGACGGATGCTGAAGTGGATTTTATTATCTATGGCGTTAACTCTTGGTAAAAAATTATGCTCTCTATAGTTATTCCTGTTTATCGGAACGCTGAATCTATCCCAGATTTACTTGCGGCATTGAACGATGTTGCGGACATCGTTCAATGTGATTATAGCCAGCAAACTGAGGTCGTGTTTGTGGTGGATGGTAGTCCGGACAACTGCTATTTTTTGCTCGAGCGTGCATTACCTCAAGTATCATTTTCGTCTAAGTTATTACTTCACTCACGTAATTTTGGGTCTTTTTCTGCAATTCGCACCGGTCTCATTGCGGCATCGGGAGATTATTTTACAGTTTTGGCTGCCGACCTACAGGAACCGCCAGAATTGGCGTTGAAGTTTCTTGAAAAGCTGTCAACTAGTGGCTGCGATGTTGTTGTTGGCTGCCGGGAAAATCGCGATGACCCCAGCACTTCCCGTTTTGCTTCAAACATGTTTTGGAGGTTTTACAAAAAATTTATAATTCCTGAGATTCCTGAAAAAGGTGTGGACATATTTGGTTGTAATCGGATATTTAGAGAACAATTGACTGGCTTTGAGGAGACAAATACGTCACTAGTTGGCTTGATATTCTGGTTGGGCTTCAAGCGCACAGAAGTGAACTATGCACGATGCTCCAGGAAGCATGGGAAGAGTGCCTGGACACTCAAGAAAAAAATAAAATATTTGTTGGATAGTATCTTTTCATTTACTGATTTTCCCATTCGCATGCTCACCTTGTTCGGTCTGTTTGGTATAGCCATTTCAAGTTTACTCGCAGTGGTTATAGTATTAGCCAAACTGGTTGGTAGTATCGTTGTGCCTGGGTATGCGGCAACAGTTTTATTGATAATCTTTTTTGGTGGAATAAATTTGCTTGGGCTTGGTATTGTTGGTGCGTATGCATGGCGCACATATGAGAATACAAAGCGTCGCCCATTGGCTGTAGTGATGAAGTCACAGTCGTTTACTCCGGATATTCAGTATGGAGAAGTTAAATGAAAGAATATTATGTCCATCCCCAAGCGATCTGTGAATCAAAAAATGTTGGTGCGAATACGCGCATCTGGGCATTTGCACACGTGCTACCCCATGCTGTGATCGGCATGGATTGCAATATTTGCGATGGAGTATTTGTCGAAAACGATGTGCTGGTTGGTGATCATGTTACCGTGAAGTGTGGTGTGCAACTTTGGGATGGTTTGGTTGTTGAAGATGACGTTTTTATTGGACCGAACGCCACATTTACGAATGATCGATTTCCGTGCAGTAAGGTCTATCCAGATCAATTTCTAAATACGAATGTACGCAAAGGGGCTTCCATTGGTGCTAACGCTACTATTTTGCCTGGATTAGAGATTGGCTCAGGAGCGATGATAGGTGCAGGAACTGTGGTAATACGTTCCGTTCCACCTAATGCAATTATTGTAGGAAACCCCGGGCGTATTATTGGTTATGTAGGTGCTGCGCAGGGTGGTAGAACCGATTCTGCCCAATCAACTGCTAAGAAAATGGAGAGAGGAACAGACGTCAAGGGTGTTTCCTTGCACAAATTTCCATTTATCAAAGATATGCGCGGGAATCTGAGTGTCGGGGAGTTTGAGCGAACGGTTCCATTTATCCCTAAGCGTTATTTCTTAGTTTTTGATGTGCCGAATCGAGAAGTTCGGGGCGAACATGCCCATCATGCATGTCATCAATTTCTTATTTGCATCAAAGGTAGTTGTGCCGCTGTCGCAGATGATGGCGTAAATCGACAAGAGTTTTTACTGGATAGACCAAATCTCGGTCTTTATTTGCCACCGATGATTTGGGGGACGCAGTATAAATACTCTAGTGATGCGGTGCTTCTGGTGTTTGCCTCTGAATACTATAATGCAAATGATTATATAAGAAATTATAGTGAATTCATAACTATCGTGGGTAAGAATGCATAGGTCATTCATTAGATTTATAATCGTTGGATTGGCAAATACATTGCTGAGTTACCTCGCCTTTTTTTTGCTGTTAGAGTTTCTTTCGTATACCTTGGCATATTCCATTGCTTACTGTCTTGGGATTGTTATTTCATATTTCTTGAATGCGAGATATGTGTTTTTAAAATCATTGTGTTTAAAAGATTTTATTAAATATCCTATTGTCTATATAGTTCAATATGGTCTCGGTGTAGTCATCTTAAGGTTATTGGTTGAAACCGGTGGCGTAGAACCACAATTGGGAATGGTTTTTGTAATGCTCATTACAATTCCCGTTACATTTTTTCTAAGTAAACTCGTGCTGAGCTCCGGGCAAAATAGGGCACAAAGGAAATGTAATAGATGTCTCGATGTTTGGCGTTTATCGTTAACTGGAACTGAGAAAAATTCCAATTCACGCTGAACCAATACGCATATATTAGCATTTTCCCGTAGAAATCACAGTAAAATATCTTTATTAATTAAATAATATCAGATATTTAACAACTATTTCAGGGCCGACTAAATCCTTGCGGGGGTATAAGTGTGGGACTAATTAAAAATATTCAATATTGGGGAAATATAATAATGATACAAGATGAATGGTTCACTAAGGTATGTGACAGTTATTTGAATCCCCCTGTGTTTGTCGATGGCAAACAATTACCGGGCTTTCCATCTGACACAATTCAAGCTAACACTACAGGGCAGGCTGGTGTTAATACCTTAAAAGAGGCATTTATTTTTTATCAGGATTGTATAGAAACCTTCAAGGACCTTGGGGCGCCGATCAAGTCTCAACATAATTTACTGGATTTTGGAGCCGGATGGGGACGGATTACACGTTTCTTTTTACGAGAACTTCCATTGAACCATATTTATGGCATTGATGTAATGGAAGAATTTGTTCAAATTTGTAAAGAAACTTTTCATAGCGAGAATTTTTTTACCTGTGCCCCTTTTCCCCCTTCTTCCATTCCTGATAAGAAAATGAATTACGTCATAGGGTATTCAGTTTTTTCACACCTCTCTGAAAAAGCTTGCGCAAGTTGGATGCGCGAATTTTATAGAATTCTTTTGCCAGATGGGATTGTAGCATTAACTACCAGGGGGCGTCCATTTTTTGATTACTGCGAGAGCTTAAAAGGCGCTGGGCACAAGGGCTACACAGGTGCTCTTGCAAAATTATTTGATGATTTTGATAACGCTCGGATTCGTTATGATAACGGAGAATTTGTACACAGTAATAATAATGGAGTAACTGGCGGCGGCGCAATGACCGCTGATTTTTATGGAGAAACGTTTATTCCAGAATCGTATGCCAAAAATGCATATTCAAAATTTTTCGTGTTAGAAAAATTTCTCTTTGATCCCTCTCGCCAAACACACCCAATTATGTTCTTCCGTAAGAAATAGATAAAGTTTCGGAGCTTAAGTTTCAATGAGGAAACTGGTTCTCCTTGCGACCTACAACGGTGCCGCGTTTTTGCCAGCGCAGCTGGAAAGCATTCTCTCCCAGACTCACGGCTGGAAGCTGCTGGTACGTGATGACGGCTCAAGCGATGGGACAAAAAAAATTGTTAGTAACAGGGCCGCCGACGGTACGCCTGTCATTCTTATGGATGATGGACAGCCACGGCTTGGAGCCCGGAGTAATTTTGCCCGGCTGCTCGAAAAAGCTCGAGAAATGGGGGCTGATTACTGCACATTGTCTGACCAAGATGATGTCTGGTTACCATCAAAACTGGATGAACAGTTTAAGCAAATGAAATCGCTGGAGCGAAAGTTCCCGCACTGTCCAATTCTCATTCATTCGGACCTGGAGGTTGTAAACCAGAATCTCAAAATCATTCACCCTTCATTCATGCAATATCAAAAAATCCATCATGAAAGTAGCAACCCGCTCAGAGTACTGCTTTGTCAGAACTTTGTTACTGGCAGTACGGTAATGATGAATAGATCATTGCTGCAGTTGGCTTTACCGGTTCCAAAAGAGGCACTCATGCATGACTGGTGGCTGGCGCTCTGTGCCGCGGCTTTTGGCAGATTGGAATATTACGGTATGCCTTTAGTTAAATATCGTCAGCATGGCAACAATGAAATCGGTGCACGAAATATTCTTCAGCTGCTGAATCCGCTAAAAAATAACTGGCATCATCATTGGTCAAATGGCTTTGACAATCTGACAAGGTCAATCCTTCAAGCCAAGGCGCTGGCAGAGAGAATAAGAGAACGTGATCCGGAAAATCCGCATCTTTTATTGGTCGAGGAGTATGCTTCGCTGATGAAATTATTCCCCATGAATCGTATCAGAAAGATGCATGAATTAGAAATTCATATGCAGTCATTTTTGAGGCATATGCTGATGATATCCAGGGTACTTTTTTCCCGAGGAGGTTGATCAGCGTTTTTCCTGTTTTGATCGCTTTCACGGACAGCAGAGCACTTCAACGGCTGACCCTTATCCCCCCCTTGTCACCAACTCCCTGTCCGGCATACTTATTGCGAGCTATTGTTTTGTTTGACCATGGTTGTTTCGGACAAACCATCATCAGGTGCCGGTGCCCTTTTCTTCACCTATCGTCCAACCACCAATGCCAGAGAAAGGTTTGCAATCTGTCCCTGATAAGATTGTAACCTTGCCGGACAACAGTGTCCACCAAGTAATAGATTTCAAATTTGTTCTCCTCATTTCTGATTTATGTCAAAAACTTTTCTTTAAGTTTTATTTTTGTTTTGCCGATTGCGGGAAATAAGCATGTACGTGACCTTAAAAAAACGTAATTCTAAATTTATTATTTGGGAGGATGAAGTCATGAAATTAACAAAACTGCTACTGGCGTTCGGCATGATTTTTAGTCTTATTGCCTGTGGACATGTGGTGAAAGAAACAGTCATCCCTGTACCTACCGACCTGGTTAAGCCGGCCGGCAAAAAAGTGGTGGTGGTCCCTTTTGCCGATTACACCCCTCGTTCAAGCCAGAAAAATTACTGGCGCCGCAACGTTTTGGTAATGGAATCTTTACAGGATGAATTCACCAAGTTTGGTTTAATGACCGCTATCGAAGAAGATGTGGTCCGCTATCTGATGGATGAAAAGATCATTGAACCGCCGGAAGTCTTTTTTGGCCATTCGCCCATGAATGAATACATGAGGGGCATGACCGCCAATGAGAACTGGTCAATATACATGACCCAGGAATTGGAAGCTGCGATCAGCCATAATGAACAGATTGAAACGACAAGGCAGCGGGAAAAGAAGAAAAACAAGCAGCAGGGGTTGGAAAGCGCTTCGCTGACCAGCGGACAGATTATACACCTGGGCAACACTTTCGGCGCCGATTACATTATTCGCGGACGCCTGATTGAATTTGATCAAGGGGCAGCCAAAGACAATTTTAACCCCTTCCAGGTCGGAGTACTGCCCTTTGTCTTTAATACCGGCCAACGGGCCATATTCGGGGTCGCCAAGTCGGAAAAATACGAAATGATTGATAAAATGGCCATTGGTGGCCTTGCTGGTCTGGCCTATGGCAGAAGCAACCAGAACAGCCCCTTTGATAAAGATGTGGACCATGAATCCGGCGGCGGTCATCCCCTGTTTGATCCGGCGGTCACCAGCGTCGATGATTATCACGAACTCAACACGGTTTTCTGGGGAGCCGCGGGTACCGGGTTGGCTTTTCTGGCCCATAAGGGAGGAAAAGTTCCCCGGGCGGTAGTCCAGATTCGGATTATGGTACAAGATGCCCATACTGGCGCTTTGCTGTGGACCAACCGATCCCAGGTGGAAGTGGTCCCAAAAAGTGTTTATTCATCCCAGGAATACCGGGTGCTGGTGGCCAAGGCAATCAAGCGGGTAACCAGCAGCCTGGTAAACAATTTCATGGCCACCTGTGAACCAAAGTTGACCCCGGTGGAAATCCCTGAACCGAATAAACATAACTGCGACACGGCCAGTACCGGCCAGGCACAGCAGGGATAGATGCTAAGGCTAAAGGCGCTGAAGGCCAAAAGTAGAAGGAGTGAACTATGTCTATATCTGCACGTAAAATCATAAAACAATCATCCGATGATCGGCCGCTTAAGATGCTGATCATCCTACTGGTGCTGACCGGGCTGCTATGGGTAAACAGCAGGCCGACACAGGCCGCCAATCCGGGGAAAGATCTGCCCATATCCATAGTCGATGAGTCTTATTCAGTTGAATTACAGGGCGAAGATCAACAGAATCCGACGATTGTCGCCTTGTCAAATAAAAACAAGTGGCTGGTGGTCTGGGAAGACTGGCGGAACTGGAACACCTCCGGCGCCGATATTTACGGTCGCTTCATCGACAAAAATGGTGACTATTGCGGTAACGAGTTTATCATCTGCAATCAATTTGGTAACCAGACCATGCCGACCCTGGCCTACCGGCCGGCGGGCACGGTACTGGTGGCTTGGCAAGATACCAGGGGAACGACCGCCAGCGGCTTTCTCTATTATTCGACCATTGATGTTTCTCTTCTGGCAGCGGATGGCAGCGGCTATCAGCTGGCCGGGGAGACAGCGGCTACCTATAACTCCATCGGCGGAGACGGGCTCATCTCCCGCAAGCTGCCCAAAGCAGCTTACGATACCGCCCGGGACCTGTTCTGGCTGGTCTGGGTGGAAAGCCGGAACGCCCTGCAGCGGATTGAAGAATACGCTTTCGGCGTCTCTGCCGCTCGCGTGACCTGGCGTTTCGGCGACACGGAATCAATCGGCTACGCGACAATCCAGGGATGGGAACCGACAACCAGCCAAACCGAAATTATCCGTAACGGCGGGGCATCTTCCAGCACCAGCATCAGGCAGATCACTCACCTTACAACCAAGGACGAAGATGCCTATACCTATGAGTACTTTACCGGCGTCAATAATGTCACCGTAGCCTGCGACGAGCTGACTGCCGAGACGCTTATAGCCTGGGAAGGAACCCGTGGCAAGGCAACCTTAACCTGCACTTTTGAAGAACATGATCATGAAATAACCAGAAAGACTGGTGAGGATGAGGAAGGCAACCCCACATATGAAACGGTAACGGAAGTTCAGATTGAAGGACCAAGCGCCGATGATTATTTCTTATCCGAGCTGGAACTGGGAACCTGGGAGGGCGATGACGATAGCCAGGTTCATATTTACACTTTGTTTGACAAGCATATCTACCAGACCGTAGTCCATTCCAGACGGCTTGATGCTGACGGGATTGCCGGACATTACCCCTCGGCGGCCTTTGAACCCATCCATCGCAAATTCCTGGTGGCCTGGGAAGAACAGCAGGACAATGGTTTCAGCAAAGTCTACGGACAGCTGCTCTTTTCCGGCGGCGGCCTGTATGGTGTCAACCGGCTGCTCAGTTTTATGGATATGGATGGTGATGGTGTCCAGGATGACAACATTGCCAATGCCCACCAGACCCGGCCAAACGTGGCGGTTGATCTGACCAACCAGCTGTTCCTGGTCACCTGGCAAGATGGACGGAATTCCCAGATATCCCAGGAAAATCTTGATATCTATGGCCAGTTCGTTGACTGCGAAGGCAGCCTACGGGGCAATAATTACGCCATAAATGTCACCACGGCCAACCAGTACGGCCCGCAAACGGCATACAACCGGGGCACCCACCAGTTTTTCATGGTCTGGAAGGATGCCCGTAATTTTATTAACACCCATTCTGATATTTATGGACAGAGATTCGATCTTGCAGAACTGCAAGTATATGATAATGGCCATGTGGCCACCCAAATCATTCTTTCGGATACGGGTTCCAATGCCACATTTTCACCCCTGAATCTTGGATTCCCCACCCTTGAGACCGACACCAGCATTGCTCGGAAGATTGCTATCAAGAATACTTCTGCCAACATCATGGCAGTAGAAGATTTCAATGTTTCTACCGAGGAATTCAGTATCAATGGGATTGCACCTGGAGATGAGATCCCTGCCGGTGGCAGTTTAACTTTTTCAGTAGTTTTCAGTCCAACCCATTTGGGAAATTTCGCTGATACTTTGAACTTGACTTTCAAAGCCCAAATTGCCGAAGGTGAAGGTACGGGCATTCTTTGCTCGATAAATCTGAGTGGCAAAGCCATAGGAACGTTTATTCTGAAAGAAGAGAACAGCTTTACCGCCGACCGGAATTATCAACTCTGGGGCAATGCCTTTACCGAACAACCAGGTCACCTTTATGTACTGTTGATCCATGATCCTTTATCTGCAGGCACCATCTATGCGTTAACCCCTTCCGGTGATATGGTTCCCTTTCCCTATACATCTCCCTTTAGCTGGCAGGATATGTATTATTCCTTTGCTTCATCACCATCGATGAAAGTTGGCATGGGAATCGTCAATTTCCAGCAACTGGGTTGCAGCAACTGTCCAGGGCCTTTTGCTGCCAGCACAGGGGACGACAGCTTCATGTTTGGCAATACTATTGCCATTCATCCACCCAATGACACCCCCTACAACTGTGCCGCTGATTTCAAGTATCTTACCGGAAATCTCTATGTGGCAACCTATATTGCCGATGGGATTCCTGGTGTTCCGTTTGACTTTAATCGGGGGTTGGTGGAGTTACTCTGGCTGAAAATCAACAGCCTGAGCGGTAACTGGCGGGTAACATCAGAATACTATGGTGAAAACCGGGTACACCCTGCTTTGTTGCAGGTTCAAGAAAACAGCGGGATAATTAACGCCCAGTGGAGGAACTATAACCCAAGTATCAGCTATAGCGCGACGGAATCCGCCTACAAACTGGATTTTACCGTAAGCGGGTATCATTATATCTATACCATTAACCAGTTGACCGCTGACAGCTTTTCCGGCTCCTATCATTGTGAATGTAACGGCACGGTAATTGTCGACCAGGCGGGCGTAAGTGGAGTTCGCGTTCAGTAAACGAAATAGAAAGAGATAAAACATGTGACGAGCGGGCCTTTTCCTCTTATAAGGAAAAGGCCCGCTTCTTTTATCATTTTGTACAGATCTGGGGGCTGACACCCCGGAAGAAGATCCACTCTATTCCATCGGCGGTATTGTTGCTGACGAATGCATGAGCCAAATTATCGAAGGAACTCGGGGCAGGATACTCAGCATCCAGGACAAGGCAACTCTGCAGGATGATATCTGGGACTGCACTCCATGGGTAAAAATAAACACTATTTCCCCAACTCATCATTTTTAGCAGAATGCGCCTCCGTAATGTTTTTCCCGGGGGCGCATTTTTATTGAGCCAAACAAAATCATACCTACCAACCTCACGCCTCAACGTCTCTTAAAATATCCTTAAAAATGGTCAATTGATTCGTGCTCTTTATGCAGAAAAATGTTATATAATGAGCAGTGATTTGTATAGTTGGAAGGAGTAGACCTTTTGAGCAAAAGCATTGGAAAAGTTTACGATGTCATTGTCATCGGCGCTGGTCCGGCCGGGTCTGAAATCGCCTATCGGCTGGCAAAAACCGGTTTCGAGGTAATTGTGCTGGAAAAAGATCTACTTAACCGGGAAAAACCATGCGGCGGCGGACTTCAGGTTCAGGAAACTGCCGAGTTCGGGCCACCGCCCGCAGCGGTTATTGAACGCAAGATCCCTAACGTCAGGCTTATATCTCCTGAAAACAGTCTTTTAGAAATTGATATCACCGATGCAGGAATGTGTTCGGTTACTATACGCAGGAGCATCTATGACCACTATCTCCAGGAAAGAGCGCGGGAAGTCGGGGCTGACTTCCGCGCCCAAACCAAGGTCATACGTATCCGCCATGCGGAAGAAACAATGTACGTGTACACCAACCGGGAGGAAAAACCCTTAACCGCAAGGCTGGTCATCAATGCCGGCGGGGCATCCGCAATGAAACTTACCGGAAAACAGAGAATCAAGAGAGATGAACAAGAATTAGCCGTAACCCGTCATTACTGGCTGAAGTTGGAATCCATACCAGAATCTTTGGTAAAGTTTATTGAAATCTATTACCTGAAAGAGCTTCCCGAAGGCTACGCCTGGATATTTCCCCATAAAAACATTGTTTCGGTTGGCATTGGCGGGACATTAAGAAGCATTAAAATGGGCGGCATCAATCTTAGGAAATTACTGGATGAGTTCATCACCCATCATCCGATTGCGTCGGTAAAACTACAGGGACATACCATAATCCATAAAGCCGGCGGAATCATCCCGATGACCATGCCGGCTGCCTTGCATGGAACCTCGACCATGATTCTCGGTGATACCGCCGGTCTGGCCAATATCATCCATGGCGGTGGCATCTACCACGCCAGGAAATCAGCCCTGATTGCCTCACCATACTGCACACTTTTTTTACAAACCGGCGACCAGAAATACCTCCGGCAGGGTGGCAATGCCATCAAGAGATTCTTTCATAATAATGAAAAAAAATGGGACGGTAAGTTACAAAAAATTTTCTGGAACCACAAAGTTATCGAGCCCATTATTATCAAAGGACAGACAGACAGAGACATACAAAATGCCCTGCGGATCATCATGAATTCCGGCCAATCACATAAAAAAGCCTATGATCTGCTGGAAAAGAAGATGATTGAACTGATCTATGCCGGACTGGCGGAAAAAGCTGAGATCTACAAGCCTATATTCAATGATAAAATCAGCAAAATTTTTGATCAGAATGTTCCCATCCATAAATATGCCAATCAGATTCTCTGCAATAAAAAAGCAAAACGTCTACGGGCCTGCCTGTGCATTCTGGCCGCTGAGCTTTTCGACGGAAACCTGTCTGACGCGACAAATTTTTCCCTGGTCTACGAAATATTTCATACCGCCTCACTTATCCATGACGACATCATGGACAAGTCCAGCACCCGAAGGGGGAAACCCACTCTGCATAAAAAATATGGCTTGGCCAATGCCATTATCGTCGGCGACCTGATGCTTGCCAGGGGCTATTCACTGGTGGCGGAATTTTCCAGGGAAAGATCCATCTCTAAAACACAGCTGCTGGATTTATTGGATATTATCGGTCAAACGGGGGAAAAATGCTGTCTGGGACAGGCCCTTGATATTACCATGGCAACAATGCATCAATACAACAGCATCAATAAATACCTTAAAATGATTGAGCAAAAAACGGGGGCGCTGATAGAAGGGGCGGTCAAGGGAGGGGCGGTGGTAGCCAATGCATCCTCGGAACAGGTTGATTTAATGGGAAAATTTGGCGTAAATCTCGGGATTGCCTTTCAGATCATCGATGATGCTCTCGACCTCCTGGGAGGGAAAAAGGCCAATAAGTCGATCATGAACGACATTAGAGAGGGAAAAGCGACCCCGATGCTGATCTGGGCCTTAAAAAAGGCGGACAAAAAGGAATCAGCATGGCTGCTGGAGGTAATCGGCAGCAGCTCCATCACGCCAAAACAGGCAGCAACAGTAATCAACATTTATCGAAAATGCGGGGCTTTGGAATATGCCCAGCAGTTGGGACATGCCTACATTGAACGAGCAAAAAATATCCTTGAGAAGTTGCCCGCGGTCCCCGCCAGAGACCAATTCATGGAAATTGTCGAGATTCTCGATTACTGGTGCATGCTGGCACCATAGAACTTTAAATGGCTGATGATACCATGCCTTTAGTCATCCTCGAAAATATCCAGCGCCTCTACTCTTTGGGGGAAACCACCCTCACCGCCCTTGAGGATATTAATCTGACCATCAAACGGGCAGAGTTCGTTGCCATCTGGGGCCCGTCAGGTTCCGGAAAATCGACCCTCTGCAACCTGATCGGCGCCCTGGATCAACCAACCACGGGAAAAGTATTTCTTAATGGTCAGAATATCGCACGCATGTCCGATGATCAACAATCAGAACATCGAAATCGTTCCGTTGGCTTCATCTTCCAGGACTTCAACCTTATCCCTGTGTTCAGTTCCCTGGAAAATGTTATGCTCCCCTTGATCTTACGGGGGGAAGATGAAACAACCTGTCGTAAAAATGCCATGGAAATGCTGGCGGCCGTCGGGCTGGATTCACAAGCAGAACGCCTGCCGGATAAACTTTCCGGCGGCCAGCAGCAGCGGGTGGCCATTGCCAGGGCCCTGGTAACCCGTCCACCACTGGTGATTGCCGACGAACCGACGGCCAACCTTGACTCTGAAAATGCTGCCCGCATCATCACCCTCATGCACCAATTAAACCTGTCCATGGGCACCACCTTCATTTTTTCCACCCATGACCATGACCTTTTACATCGGGTTACAAGACGCATTCAGCTTCATGACGGACGTATCATTGAAGATATCATTGATGTATAGTTATCAAACCCTACACATAGATTGAAATTATGTTTCCCTGGTTAAAACTCGCATATCTCAACCTGCTCAAAAATAAGCGTCGATCACTTTTTACCCTGGGGGCAATCGCCTTTGGTTTTGCGGCTATCAATCTCCTTGGCGGTTTCAGCAACTATATTTTTAACGCCCTGGAAGATGGCTATGTCTACGCTCGCGGCAATGGCCATCTTTCCATCTTTAAAAAAGGGTTCCATACCGGGGGCCTGATTGATCCGGCAAACTACCTCCTCAATAAAAAGGAATTGAAGGAAATTTCCGCCTTCTGCCACCGGGATCACCGCATTCGGATCATCACACCCCAGCTGAATATTTCCGGCCTGATCAGCAATGGGAAAATATCCACCATCATGATGGCCGAGGGCAGAAACCCTGACGATATGAGATCCATTCGCCATCTGGGTCATGGCTTCAGCCGCAAATTACGGTTATTTCGCGGTCATGAACTCAGCAATGAGCCCATCTACCAGGTCGGGGTTGCCAAAGGTCTGGCCGGCAACTTCAACCTGAAGATCGGTGATAATGTGGTAGCCATGACCACCACCGCCGACGGCTTCATGAATGCCTTTGATGCCAACATTGTACAGACCATTGACGCCCCCCTGGAAATACTTGACAACCTCCTGGTGTCAATGCCGCTGCGTTTTGCCCAGGAACTCTATGATACCAGTGGAGCTGATCGCCTCAACCTCCTGTTGAAAAATGCCGAGCTGGCATACCCGATGAAAGAACACCTGGAACAACAATTAACCACCAGGGGCTTTAACGTCGAGATTTTCACCTGGGACCAGCTCCGTCCTTCCTATTTGAAAATTCGCAACATGTTCAATGTTATTTTCACCTTTGTCTTTATCATCGTACTGACCATTGTGGCTTTAAGCGTGATCAACACCATCAGCATGACGGTGCTGGAACGCACCCGGGAAATTGGGACCTTGCGGGCTTTAGGATTGAAGCGATCCGGGGTGGTCAGGATATTTTCACTTGAAGGCACCCTTTTAGCCACCGCCGGCTCTCTCTGCGGCTTAGTCCTTACAGTGCTGGGCTTGGCCGCGGTCACCATCCTGCAGCCCAGCTGGACACCGCCAACCATCCCCAAGGAAGTACCGTTGGAAATCCACCTGGTCCCCTGGCTGATGATCGTCAGTTGTCTGGCAATGATTGGACTTACGGCAATCGCGTCGATACTACCTGCCCGCCGGGCCGCCCACCTAAGGATTATTGATGCCTTGCGACATATATAAGGTCTCAACTTTCTGACTTGCATTGCCAGGGATACATTGCAGGATGTTCGGGCTTGGCTCATAGCCGTGTCTGCCCAGCCTGCCGGCAGGCACGGCGGTTTTGGCCGCCGAACGAATCACCTGGATGGTGATTCGCGGCGGACGCCTCGGAAACCGGCCATGGACGGCCGGCGAGAATGAGCGAGAGCCATGCCGGAACATCCGTGGAAATTTATTTCAGTTGTTTTTAGAGCAACTTGGAAAATTGAGTAAGGTGTAGCAATGACGAAGAAAATCAAGCGTTTTTTCATATGCCAAGCGGGTATTGTTGTTCTACTGCTGTTGCTGGCTTGGCAAGGCAGCGTGGCGGCTCTCTCGCCAAAAGCTATCTTACAGCAATGTGATCAGGCCCGGGGCAATATCTCCGGGGTTACCTGGAACCTGGAAGTAGAAGCAAACGAAGGTAAAAAAATCAGTCATCGCCATCTCCTGGTACGTTCACGGAGCTATAACATCATTGCCGAAACCCTGTCGCCGGCACGGCGGCGGGGACAGATGTTAATCCTGCTGAACGGCAATATGTGGTTTTACAAGCCCGGCTTAAGCAAACCTATCCCGGTTTCCAAACGGCAGAAGCTGCTGGGGTTGGCCAACAACGGCGATATCGCCTCTACCAACTACGCGGAAAATTATACAGTTCTTCACCAGGACCAAGAACCGCTGGACGGAGAACCATGTTTTGTCTTTTCTTTGCAAGCCAAAACCAGCAAGGCTACCTATAAATTGATCAAATACTGGGTCAGCAGACAACGGCTGGTCGGCATCAAGGCGGAATTTTATACCGCCCGGGGATCAAAACTGCTTAAATCCGCCCGGATAGAATATAAGAACCATATTGCTTCCCCTAAAGGGAAATTACAGCCCTTTATCTCGCAGATGGTAATCCATGATGAGTTGATGTCCGCTAATACCACGGTTCTTAACTTTTCAAGCCCTTCTCTCAAACCAATTCCGGCGTCTGCGTTTAATCTTAATCTGCTGAAAAAGTAAAAAAGTTGATCCCGATGAAGATGAAATGGCGCCCTGTACTTTTGCTGCTCATACTGCTTTTTGCCCTTGAAATGTACCCGCCATTACTTGTTTTTGCGTTCCCGCCTGCCGATCACAGCGCTAACTCATCCCTGAACATACCTTGGGATGCCATTGATCTCAGAGTAAACTGGTTAAATTTCAGCCAGTTTCAACAGCCGGCTGCATCTGATCTCAACCGCAACAATCATCTTAGCATCAGCAGCCAAACGCTAGAATCTTCTCTTCGACCAGATTTTCTGGCAACGTTCCCCAAATTGCAGCTATGTTTCAAGCCTCGCCTTACCTTAGACTGGAATCATTGGCATGACGGTGCCAAAAAAGGCCAATCAAAAACCGATACCGATCTTTTTGTCCATGAATACGCCGTCCGCCTGCCCGTCAGCGAAAGTGTGCTGCTTTCCTACGGACGTGAAGACCTGCAGTGGGGACCGGCGTTTCTCCTCTCCCCCTCAAATCCTTTTTCGAGCTATAATGGTCGGAACCAACCGAAAATTGAGGTTCCCGGTGCCGATTATGGCCGGCTGATCTGGAGCCCGAATCTTAACTGGTCATGTTCCCTCATCATCAACACCGACCAGGGCCGGAAAAAATTGCTGACGGCTTTCGAAAAAACCTATGCCGTCAAGTTGGATTACCTGGCCGATACAGCGTATTTCAGCCTGATTACTTCCTACCAGGAAACCACTGAAACCATGCGTTTAGGCGGGTTTCTGAGCTGGAACGTCAGCGACTCAACCATCATCTACAGTGAGGGCAGTGTGTCCGATGAAGAGCTGGAGATGCTTAGCGGCTGTTCTTACACTCTTGAGGGTGGAGGCACTATTTCCGGAGAATATTTTTATAATGGCAGTGGGATCAGTCATGGATCACTGATAAAAAAATTGGCGACTCTTGATGAAACGGAAACACGTGAAAGCCTGTTTCTTAAACATTATCTTCTGCTGCAATACTATGATCATGACCTCCTGTCTAACTGGAACATCCTGCTCCGGGACACCATCAACCTTGATGACAAATCATTTTCACTGCTCGCCCATGGTGAATACAACCTGGGAGATCACAGCCAGCTTTTTGCCACCGGAACCATCAACCACGGCAACCGGCAAAGTGAGCTGAACAGCATCATTGATTCAAGCTTTATGATCGGCCTTGAATTCACCTATTAACTCAATTTTCTGAATTTCATTGCCAGGGACATCCCCGATAATTGCTCTCCACAAACTCAAAAAAAAAGCCCCGGGAAATAATATCCCGGGGCTTTCCTAAAAAATTTTAGCTGAAAATACGTTGAAACTATTGCTCGCTGTATCTATAGCTGCCGTCACAGGCGCCGGTAAAGGTTACCACCCCGGTTTTTCCCGTGCTGCTGCTGGTAAAAGAAACGCTTCCACCAGCAGGATAATTGGCACAGCTGTCGTCCAAGGTCACATTATTCATGGAAAGGGTATAGGGACCCGCGGCGCCGGGGGAAGTTGTATTGATAGCCATCGCACCAGTGGGAGTCCCGGTTAACAGCATATTCAAATTCACTGGACCTGCACCGGTCTGCAGGTTGGTGGTCACCGTGATGCTGTCGCTCCCGGCGCTGACAATATCGATAGTACCGCTATTGATTGTATAAGCACCGGAGGAAAAATTAATAAATTTCAGGGTGATGTTTGCCATCAATTCGGTCGGATTTGACAAATCCAATTCGGAAGGAATATCCATGGTTCCTGAAATCTCAATCTCACCTGACATCTGCTGGCCGCTGATGGACAGGTTATTGAAGGTTATCTGGCCGGAAACAATTGCTTGTTCACCGGCACCTTCAGTCATATGAATATTACCCAATACCTGGCCGTTTGCAAAAGCTGCTCCATCTTTCATAACGTTACTAAAGGTTCCCGAAAAATCAGCCCCTAGTCCCTGCTGGCCAAAAACCACGTTTGAGATCACGATCTGGGCGCTGCCGCTCATGAGGCTGCCGGATTCCATACGATAACCGGAACCAAAATCTGCGCTGATGGTGATAGGCGAGGGAATCGGAGCACCATTTAAAATGCCCATTAAATCCAACTCTGGACTGATAGTAACCACCTGCTCTTCTTCAAATATCTCCGAAAGTTCCGTCAGGCCGCCGGTAAATCCTGAGGTAAGACCGAAGATAAGGTCGATATTCTGCCTGACCTCCGCTTCCATGGGCTTGTCAGTGACCACCGAAGAGCCACCTCCGACAACCAGTTGCGTCACCCAGAGACGAAAAACATCCAGACGTCCGGCTGGTGCCATAATAAAATAAAAATCGTAGGTACCGGGGATCCCGGACATATCAATGCCAGGCGGCAACACTGGCACATTATTCAGGCCACCGGTGGTGTTGGCCCGCCATTTTGTCAGGCCATCGGCAAGCGGATGCAGGCTGTTATCAGCAGCAAAAAGATAGATTAGTGGTCCTACCCCAATCCCCACATACAAATCAACCGGAGCCGTCAGGCCGCTGAGGCCGGCACTCAGGGAGAGGGTCGAACCGCCGCTGGCCACCGGCCCAAAACCAAGGGGATTCGCCGAGGCAGGAACAATGCTGGTTACCGGAGAAACCGCCGGGGCGGTGGCCAAAACATCCTGGCCGCTGGGCATGGGCATGGCGTTTCCGGGGGGAAAATCAGTAACTTCATAGGCTGAAGCGCAGACATTGTCGAAACGGGCATGGAGACCGGCCCCCACCCCCATCAATTTCAACGTATCGATAACAATATGCCCACCCCAAGAAAGATCTCCCGTAAGTTTGTACGTAGTATCCTGGCCGTTTACCCGGAAAATCACCCCGTCAGCCACCATGCTGAGGCCGATGGATTGTACGGTACCGGAAACTGAACGGGCCGCCAGCGGGGCTACCCATCCTTCGGCAACATCATACAATTTAAACTTCAACTGTCCGGTGTGGGGATAATAGTAGCAGATAACTCTGTGGGTCGTATATTCTTTGCTCTCTCCAGTAAAGCCAAAAAGTACATCACCACTGGTGGAGATACTGACTCCCACCCGGTCATCTTGACCTGTGGTGTTGACGATACTAATCTCAGTATCAACGCTGAAAAAACCCGATGGCGCAAAATCACGTCTTGTATAGGAACTATACCCCGAATCATTATTCTGAACATCAAGCATCCCGTTATAAATCGACCAGTAATCTTTAGTTTCCACTATCCAGCCACTACCGGAAGAAAAATCACCTGATGACAAATAGTCACAGGCGGCAAAACCGCTGGAAGCAGTGGCAAAACCACCGATAAACAGAAACAGGAAAAGAAATAATGACCACTTTTTCAAACGGGACGGCAGATAACGGATTGACATAATCGGCTCCTTTTTTCAATATCCGGTTTGACGCTAGAAATATTCAGTGTTTGCAGATGAAAAACATGTTTGACAACTATCATTTTCTTCAAGAAAAGTATAGCCCTTTAACCTCTCATTGTACGGCAAACGTACTTACCCAGAGATAATAGTCCGTCAACTGGCTTGCCCCTGCGGGAGTTACCAGAGTAAATAAAGAGTAAGCACCCGCAGGAAAGATCGTCAAAGGAATACTACCATAAAAGTTCTGGGATTCGGGATCGGCTACCGCCGTTTTCCAGGGCACCAACCCACTGGACAAAGGCGCCAACGTGTAGCCTAAAGGAGCCACCGGCACCAGTAAATAGATTTCCTGGGGATTAATCGCCGGGGCATACAGAGCAAGATAGACATCTACCGGTCCGGAAAAAGGCGGAAGACCCATTTGAAGTTCCAGCTTACCCTGGGCAAGATTTCCAGCCGCGAATGGTTTACAGGCGGACGGGTCATTATTATAAACTGGGGCAACAACCGGATCATATTCAAAATAATGGACCAATGAAGGAATCGGCAAGGCTTCCTGATAAACAGGAATACCTACTGCCCCAAATTGAGCATCTACTGCCATATCGCCGGTAACCGTCAGAGTACAAACTCCCGTACCAGAGCAAGACCCACCACTCCATTGAGAAAATGAACTGGTATAATCATTCCCGCTGATGGGCTCCGGATAAAAGCTTATTGTTTGACCTTTCAGATAGGTCAGAGTGCAACTCTGGGAACCACTCAATTGATCATGAACACAATCAAACCCATCACTCGTATGAACCTTGCCGGAACCGTTGATGGTCATGGTAACAGTGGCAAACATATCAGGGGTAATAGCCACCAGGTTTGACGGATATTCCCGATTACAGAAACGGTCATTGAAGATGACCCGCACAGCATTCATCCCCGGATCAGCCATGGCGTTATCAAACCATAAACCATCGAGATTTTCAGGGGTACCAAGGGCGCAAAATCCATAGATTCTATTGTCATCCTGGTCAAAAATATCAACCCAGGTTCTGGATGAATTGGTATTAGTGCCACAGGCAGGCAGGGTTGAGGAAGGGACAAAGAGTGCTTCAGGATAGGCGTTGCGATTGGTTACCGAAAGTAAATATTGGAGCCTTTGGACACCATTGATGATGATGTTCCGCGTCCCGGTTAAAACCAGCTGGGGATCCGGCAGACCACTGGGGCATTGGGCATTCATCTGCGGCCATTCACAGGCATCCCTGGGAGTCATCTGGATATTATCCACCTGCATGGCCCCGGTGAAATTTTGATCGTGAACATAACCGGGGATAAAAAGTCCCAGTGGCAGATTATCGATTGCCGCATCGTTAAACAGCACCTCATCATTTACTGCCACTGCCCAGCGATTATTGTCCAAATCAAAATAACATTCAAAATGAACCGGGATACCGGTTTCATAGGTGGTTGAAAAAGTCCTGCCATCCTTACTCTCAAAAGCCAGGGTTTTATCGTTGAAAGCATAGATATTGGCTATGCTGCTTTTGGCAGGATGGTAGAAATCATCTCCTCTTCCATTGCGGAAATAGAAAAAATAATCGTCATAGGATTCAAACAGGACATCCCAGGATACCCGGACACAGCCGCTGCTGAAGGTGCGGTCATAAAAATCAAAATGCGCCCCATTGGCAAAATAATTATCCGAATCCTGAACGCGCATAAAATTACCGGTCGCCAGGGTTGGACCTGAAATGGTGCTGCTGTTTTCCACCGTAAAATCATCAACTTTATCCAGAAAACAGGGACGGTCAGAGCTGTTGGGCGCCGTGGGAACAACGTGGCCAGGCAGGAAAACAGAAGGCGTATAATGGGTGTAATCCGTCGTTCCCTCAAAAGTTGCATAGATATGATTCACGGCAAAACAAGCGGATTGAAACGTAAACAATAAGATGACCATCAACAAAAATGAACGACAGAAAGATCTGATTTTCATAACTTCCTCCTTTTTAGATGATGAAAGCTTATTCTGAACAAATATTATAACATCTGAAACGGCAAATATCAAGTCAGACCAAACCCCCTGAAATTCCGACAGACAGAAGCAGCAAATCACTTACAGCATTCCTTGGCTTCCATCGGTTCCGGCGCCCAATCATCATACACCACAGGCAACGGCACCGGATCGATATCGATAAGTTGAGGACTGTTGATCAGCTTTGCCGGCAGGGGCACGCCGGTTTCCTCACTGTTATCGCAGGGGAATATATGGGGTGGTGGATCCTCCAGGAAATACCCCATTTCCAGGATGTCTGCAACGGTCACCGAAAACGGGAAAGGATTCCAGTCATCGGGAATGTCCGCCTGGACACCTGCAGGATCGAAACGAAAATACGCTTCCACCTCGTCGGCGGTCATTCTGGAACCATGAAGACAAACCCCGGCATTTTCTTCCAGCAGAGAAAGCGGATAATCCGTACAGTTGGCACCATTGGCAAGGCCGTCATCCACCAGGAAAATCTCCCGATCAGTAAAATCCCCCGACCAGCTGAATACCATCTGATAGGGAATATCAGTTTGCAAATCATGGATGATTTGTTCAAGAACCTGGTCTCCGGCCGCCTGCAGTTGCTCCAATTCTTCCTTTTTGAGCCTTTTAGCCTGACGGTTCCGGTATACCTGGATATTTTCGATGTTTACTGGCAGGCTCAATCGTGTGCCGCTGGGATAGAGCGGCTCAATTTCGGGAAAGCGCACTACCCTCAGGCATGGTGATTTCCTGTCATCAAGATCAAGACCACTCGGTCGCCCCAAACTGTCCCGGCCAAGATAAAGAAGGACATGGCGGAAATTGCCCGGAATCAACAAGTTTAAAAGGCTTTCGTCACCTTCCGTCGCCGGATCATCAATCTTTTCCCCCAGAAAAATAAAATCCCAGCGGTGCAGCGATAGCCCAACAACCGCAGAGGAATCCGGTAATGACGCCGGAAACAGATAGGGTTCATCATTGATCTCAGCAAGCAGGTTATCGGGCAGGGGTTCCGTGTGGAAATAGACCTCGGCCAGGTTGCTCAACCAAGAGTCCTGAACACGCGGGTCGGCATCCGGCGCTACCAGGAGCGCATAAACCGCAAAATCAGCCCTTGCGTTGCAGCTCGCGAGCGGGGAGGAAAAGATTATTTGTTCATTGCCTGACGAGACAACCCTTGATTTTTGAAACGGCGTTATCTCAGGGGAAAATCCTCCCTCAGGGGTCATAAACCACAAACCGCCATCCTGGCCCACGGCAACCACATAAAGATCCGCTACCCGATCCACCTGACTGCCCGGCAATACCGTTAGCGTTAACTGGATCATGTCACCGGGCCGGAAACGGGCCTGATTCATCTGCAGGGCCAGGGACGGCGCGCCTGATGTTCCCATAAACCACAAAGTAGCCCAGACATCGGCAATATCACTGACAGCCCGCTGGTAATTGAAGCTGGTAAGCCGCTGAACATGGGCAAAACCATCTCCTTCGGCATAGGCATCAATAATTGACTGATAATAAAGATTTGCCTGCCGGGCACTGTCAACTGCCACCTGATAAATATCCGGCCTGAGTCTCAGTCCACGAGGATGATAGTGGAATTCCAGCTTATGATTATTGACATCAATTTCATACTGGAAGTGTATCCAGTCATTATCATTTGCATAGTCATCCGTATGCAGCGGCTGGTTGATATCGGCCAGATAGTGGGAAAGAAGCCCAAGATTCTCCGCCGCGCCGGCGATATCCGCCGGTTCCTGACGAAGGTCATTGAGAATATCCTGTGACAGAGCTTCAATTCTGGCAGGCGCGGCCGTTGTATCACCTAGCTCCCGGTGAATATTCCACTCATGATTGTCCCAGTCCCAAATAAAAATATCAGGGACCATGGAAGCCCACAAAATATCGTCGAGGTAAGGCTGGAAAACTTCTTGGATCGCTGCCGGAAGCTGCTCATAAACAGCCCGGGTAATGTCTGTATGCTGCAGGGTATGCCATGCATGGCCCGGAGAGGACCAGCAAACAGCAAAAAGAAAGAGAAGAATGGCCATGGTCATTCTTGATTTATGAATCCCCGAACAATACATTCCACCCTCGGTTTGACCCTTTGAGGGGTCGCTTTTCGACCGTACTTCACTTTGGCAACGCAAAGAGGCCCTTCTCCTAGCTAGTCGAAGGGCCTCCCGGCATTACATCAGTTCATTATCCGCAACCCTTCAGCTACGGTGCCAGAAAATAGGTGGACCAAAAATAGTAATGACTGAAGTCCATTTCCCCGGTTGGGGTGACAGCAATGTAGAGATTGTACAACCCCGAGGGCAATTCAGAAAGAGGAATATCCCCGTACAATGATTGGTCGATATCGGTAAAACTGGCATTGGTCTTCCAGCGGGGAAGTTCCGTCATAGCAGAAGTCCAAAGTTTAAATTGATTACAGTCATTGATCAGATACAGTGCACCTGAAAACTCAACGGCAAGATAGACATCCACCCCGGCTGAAAATGGGGGAAGCCCTACCTGAAGACTCAGATTCCCCGTCATCAGATCGCCGACCGCAAAAGGTTTACAATGGGCTGGATTGGGCTGGAGCAGCGGATTTTCCACCGGCGGGTAGTTCCAGGCTTCCTGGCCGGCAGGAACCGCCAGGGCAAAAACAGGGATTCCCAGGGCCCCAAAGTTGGCTTCCACCGATTTGTCGCCATCCATCACAAAAGGACAGGCACCACTTCCGGAACAATCTCCGGACCAATCAATAAAAAAGGAGGTGTAACTCATGCCATCAATGGGAGAAGCGGTTAATGCAACTGCGGTACCTTCCATAAAGTCACGGGTGCAGACCTTATCTCCGGCTGAATCATGAGTACAATCAAGACCCGCCGGGGCGCTGACCACGGAACCTGATCCATGGATAGTCACCGTCAACGTGTGGGTGGGCAAAAGTGGATATACCGGGAAGGGATATACCGGCATTAAATTGCCCATGACAATAATCCATGGAGCGTCAAAATACAACCCCTGAGCTCCGGCATAGGAGAAAACCACCCCACCGCCCGAAGCGCTGGCACCAGGGGAATAAACAATTCTTGGAGCAGTATCTTCAGGCCAGGACTGAACATCCTCATCATTAAAAACTTTAGCTTCTCTCCAGGAAGGATCCCCGGTGGAGGCATACATCCAGACGGCCTGTCGTACCGGAGTAGCTGTCGGGTCATCCTTGATATAGACCATATTGACATAAGAGTTTCCCGGGACCTTATAAAATTTTACATCGGCGATATACTCATCAATGCCATCCTCGGCATCCACCACACTGGGCGCGCTCCAGGTAACGCCGCCATCCTGACTGTAAGCGTTCATCAGATCAATTTCATTGCCACCCCGAACACGGTTGTATAAAATCCAGACACCGGAATCATTGACATATGCCGCCGCCACCCGGGGATCGTAATCGGCTATGGCATTATCGGTTATTCTCTCCTGATGATCCCAAAGACCACCGGATGACGGGAAACGAATATAATTGATTTCTTCAGGGGAGCCATATTGCGTTGTGCCAAAGGCCAAGTGAATATGGTCATCGGGACCGTAAGCAAGATTCTGAGTCAGGGCCTGGGCAGAGGCTGTCCAGTTGAACCTGTCCGTCCAGGTAATACCATTATCATCGGAATGACGAAAGATCTGCCTCACAAGCTGACTTTCCGTTCCAGTCTTCCAGCCGGCATAGAGACGGCCACTGCCAAGATCAAGGGTCGCCGAAAAACTGCCTTCCACGATGGACGCCTCGCTGACGCGGCTTCCCCCTGTCTGCCCGCCAGTTGATGAACACCCCCACCGATTCAGGCTACCAGCACTATCCACCCAGAAGATATGTACCTTTCCATTGTTGTAGATAACCCGGATGCGCTTTAAATCAGAGCGGGCGGTGGTTCCCTGGTAGGGGTGGGTACCGAAATCTGCGATTTCAGCCCAGTTGATCCCATGATCCGTTGACGAATAGAGCCGGATAATATCTTCCCCGGTAGCCTGAAAAGCCACAAACATATTACCCGTACCCAGATCATAATCAACATCGAAGGTATTGATCTGGCCGGAATAGATCTGTATATCATTCCCCCAGCCAAAACCCGAAGCAACCGACAGCAAAAAAACCGCAACAATAGTCAACAGGCTAACAGCAATCTTTTTCATACGAAACCCTCCTCCCCCAAATTTAAGATGCAACCATCATTATTAGATAACTTTAATAGCTCGATCTATTGCTGTCAATAAGAAAAGGGGGCAGAATTGATCTCTGCCCCCCAGACTGATTCAGCGGAACTCTCAATATCTTATGCAGAAAAATAAACTTTGATGGCTTCGTAAAAACTCCATCTTCTTCGTTAGACCGCAACCTTCGTCATTACAACACACCGATAAGTACACCTCACGACTCAGGTTTTGCCTGCCTCGAATATGAAGCTTTTACTGTACCATCAGTTCTACGACTTTTACGAAAGCATCAACTTTTACTTACGCCACCAGCCTCGACGGGCTACGCCCAGCATCCCCAGCCCGGAAAAAAGAAACCAGAGGGAACCGGGCAGAGGAACCGGGGTAGGACAATATGTCGATCCGAAGGTATTGAACGAAAGATGAATATCAGCACCAATACCAATACGATCAGCACCAAAACAACCGGCCAGCGCCGCGACCACAGCAGAAACTTTTTCATTTCTATACTGGCCGATACCTGACAGATTTCCCCAGGAATCCAGCGACAGCCCCTGGCCGACAAAAACGTCGGGGCCACTCACACCAGCAGAAAATGTGGCTCCCCCTGGGGTAGCATCCAAAGCGTGCGTATATAACCCGTGATGAGAAACTGGCTTATATTGATCGATAGAATCAAAAAGTCCAGACCAATTAATGGTCCCGCTCTCGTCAAAAGCAGACAGAGCAGTCGGCTCAGGCTGAAAGATATAGGTACTAGCCACTACCGTAGCAACCATGCCAAAAACAAGTATGACAATAATAAATAATAGTGTTTTTAACCTAGTCATAGCACCCTCCCATTTCATCATTAACCATTCTTAATGAAAGTGTACACTATTTAATCATAAAATCAATCAGTCAAAAGTATTAATTTTAAAAAAATCCGCTTTTAAAGGTGCGGAAAAAAGCATACTTTAGTATGGAAATGATCTATGGAAAAGCACTTCGGCAATAAGATGTTTAAGAATGTCAAACAATGAGGCGATATTTGCGGAACCCAGTCCGCAGCATCACGATGGCCAAACTGTCTTTTCAGCGGCAGTTAATCTCAACACTATACTGGCCAAAAACATATTGTCCAGCATCACTCTCCAGATAGTCAGATAAGGCCTCCAGTGTCTGGAAATCATCCGCCCCGGCGGGAACCGATAAGAAATAAATCTCCCACGTTCCCTGATAGCCCGGAAGCAGAGCACAAAGATCCGTTGTTTCAAAAAATGTTGCGTTGCTAACCGAGGTGAAATCTTTGGTCAAAAAGTTTCCCTGACTATCATTCCGGATAAAATAAGCATCGCCGGACAATGAAAGCAGGGCATAATTTGTGGTTTCTTCTGGCAGGGGAAAATCAACTTCGAGCGATAATCCCTCTCCCTTTGAAATCTCACCATCAGCCACATCACTCCCCATACGAACCGGGGCTGCAGCAATAGTTTCATTATAATCACGCACTTCCCGTCGCGGGGTGAGAGAACAAATCCCTCCATACCAGAAGGCATCAACCACGTTACAACTGGATGAAGTTACACAACCGGCAGGATTGCTCTCCCGACAGGCAAAATCCACCGGCAATTGCACCAAACCGCTGCCATAGACATTGTCTTTTCCTGCCGTTCCCAAATCCAGAGCATTGGATTCCAGATATTGTTTGACCTCTACAGGGGTAAAGTCCGGATAGCGTTGCTTCACTAAAGCACAAACCCCGGCAACATATGGTGCGGCGGCTGAAGTACCATAAAAACGGGTATAGCTTGCCGTATTAAGGCTGTCGGGAGCAACCAGGTCCGGCTTAAGCAGGTCACCAGCCGGTCCCTGGGAGCTGTAATTTTCGATAACGGCAACGGAAGATGAAGAAGTCAAACTAACCGCACCAACAGTAATAACGTCAGGATTTGATGCCGGACAATTCAGGGTAACGGTGCCAGAGGGATCGGAATATTGCAATTTGGGAAATTGTTCATGGCCAATCAGCAGAACAAGGTTGTCAGGATGATCATAAAAAACGGAATATGGATATTTATTGACTGCAATATAATATTCTTCGCCCGGTTGTGCCTTGAATTTACACACTTCAATACCGATTGGAAGATCTTCCTGATCAAGATAGGACTTTTCTATAACAGACCAATTTTGGTTGACAATGTATAAATCATAATCATTATAGTTGCCTGATACCCCACCCCAGAGTAACAAAACATATACAGCCTCATCAACATAACCATTTACATCTATCTTGTTGCGATTATCAAGCGCAGAAAAATTTAGATTCCCATCCGGCTCCGTGTCAATAAATGGCCCACTCCATTTTTTCCGGGCATCGTTGCCGGCTGCCTGCGACCAGACAACCCCGTGCGCAACGGCATTGCTGATGATAGAGTTCCATTGTTGTTCCACCTGATCAATATAATCTATGATGTCACCCGCATCAAGTGAGCTGGCATAATCACCCCAGATTACCTCATAAGCCTGTTGACAAAATATTTTCAGATTCAGGCCGATGGAACTGCTTATCACTTTAACCCCTTTTGCTTGCAGCCAATGAACCGCATTGAAAAAATCAACTTCAATATCGTCAACATTTACCAAAAAAAGGGCCGCATCGGGAGCAAGAGCATGTACAATTTCAGCGCATGCTGTACCGTGTTTTGAGGAAAGAAATGTGGAACCATTTGTCTGAATTTTAACCTGTGTCGGCAACGCTGATCCCAGCAAAGCGACATAACCGGAAAAACCAGCATCGATAATTCCAACATTCACCTCTTTGCCGGTGATCCCGCCAGCCTGCCAGTCCCCCACGCCAAAATCCCGCAGGCTGTCACTCATAACGTCATGAATTATCGGCTTTGTTGGCTTTTTAATCAACTTTATAGCTGGCCAGGCCGCCAGCTCTTCAACCTTCTTCCCAAGGGAAAGCCATACTTGGACATTATTAAAGGCATGATTGCCAACGCGACCACCAAGCTGTTCAACCCTTTCCCTCAATTCCTGCAAAAGGGCTGCCGGTAAAGGTTCTAAATAGTTGGCATCCATGACCACAATAATCTTCATGAGCGGACCATATTTTGCGGGCTCTTGTGATTCTGTGATGCCTTTATTTTCCAATAATTGATTTTGCTGTTTTTGAGAAATTTCCTTTTTTAATAAGGGACTTATTTTCCCCACACCAGCCATTATGCTGGTTTCAGCAAAGGCATTTACAATAAAACAACCACACAGGAGTAAAATAACCAGGGGAATTGCTGCAAACCTGACCTTTTTTTGCTCCCTGATACTTGCTCTTTTTACCCTTTTCGAAATCACCGAAAGCACCTCCACTTAGATTTCAGCATACACTACCATGAAAAAGCTTGCAATATACTGGTAAGTTGTGGCATTTTATCGCGAAATACACCACCAAGCAGCAATTTTTTATAAATAATATTCTTTTGACTCTATGCTATGAACTCAGAAATAAATAAAACCTCGAAATTTATGGATCCCACCCCCAAGAAAAGAAAACTTTTTTTTCTCGGTGGCGATCTGTTGATTTTCACCCTCGCCCTGTACCTGGCTTTCAACCTCAGGTTTGAGTTCAACCTCCCCCAACCGTACCGACATCAATTCCCCAAATTCCTGGTCATCTTCATGACCATAAAGTTTATCACTTTCTCTTTATTTAAGCTCTATGACATTACCTGGCGCTTTGTTAGTCTAAACGAAATATGGAATATCTGCAAGGCAACTTTTCTGGCTTTTATTGCCTGTGGCACTATACTTTATTTCGGTCACCAGCAGCAATTTTTTATCCCTTTTCCCCGCAGCGTCCTATTGATGGATTTCTTTCTCACCTTGATTTTTTCGGTACTGATACGCGGCAGCAAGAGAATTTATCTGGAAAAAATCATCCAGCGGGCTAAATCCTCTGTTTCGCGCAAAGCAGTCATTATTGGGGCCGGGCGGGTAGGGGAACAACTCGCCCGGGATTTGAACCGGCGTATCCGGGAACTTCCCTATCAGCCAGTGGCTTTTCTCGATGATGACCAGCGTAAAATCGGCAGCCTGATCCACGGAATCAGGGTGGAAGGTGATTTAAACAGCATTTTCCGGCTGGCTCCGAAAAAAAACATTACTACGGCAATTATCGCCATCTCTTCAGCTACCGCCAGCACCTTGAGAAAAATTGTCAAACTGCTTAAAAACGCCGGGATTCATGATATCAGAGTACTATCCAGTATTATTGACAGCTCACAGGCCATTGAACTGACCCTGGGAGATTTACGGAATCTGCAGATTGAAGATTTACTTGGTCGCGATGTAGTTGCAATCGACTACCGAAGAATCGGCAGTTACTTGAAAAATAAACGGGTTTTGATTACTGGTGCGGCCGGTTCCATTGGCAGTGAAATAACCCATCAAACCCTTAACTTTCAGCCATCCCACTTGATCCTGCTGGAGATAGATGAAACTGAATTATATAATCTTGACAACCACCTCAATTCCAACCAGCAAACTCAAATAACTTGCGTGGTTGGCGACATCCGCGACCAAGCGAAGATGCAGCGACTTTTCGCCCGTTATCAACCGGAAGTTATCTTCCACGCCGCGGCCTGCAAACAGGTACCGATTATGGAAAGTAATGCCGATGAAGCGATATATACCAATATTATCGGAACTTATAACATCGCTTTCCAGGCGCGCAAATACGGAGCGGAAAAATTTATCCTCATATCCACTGACAAGGCGGTTAATCCAACTTCGGTCATGGGAGCAACCAAAAGAATCGCCGAATATCTCTGTACCAGTTTCAACCAGGAGGGAAAAACCCAGTTTCTGGCCGTACGTTTCGGCAATGTCATGGGTAGCCGGGGTGGAGTGTTGGAACTGTTTTTGGAACAATTAAAGAATGGTGGACCTCTAACGGTTACCCACCCGGAGATGAAGCGCTATTTCATGACCATTCCGGAAGCCGTTTCCCTGGTCTTACAGTCGGTCACCTTGGCCAAAGGAGGGGAGGTCTTTGTTCTCGACATGGGGGCTCCATTATCCATTGTCACCCTGGCAGAGGAGGTTATTCGCCTGAATGGGATGGAACCATATATCGATATAGATATAAAGTTTATCGGTGTTCGTCCAGGAGAGAAACTGTTCGAAGAATTATTGACGGCTGAAGAAGGTACCTTGGCCACCTGTCATCGGAAGATTTTCACTGCCAATATAAGTACCGTTTACAATTACCGCCAAATCAATGAAATGGTGCGGCGCTGCCGCAAGCTGATACAACAAACAAGCCTGGATAATGAGGACGTTAAAAAGTTTTTACACCAGTATGTCAAAACCTACGCTGGTGTTGAGACCGTTAATTTCATTAAAGCCCAACGCCGAAGCCTCAACCAGACAAGCAGCAATAAAACGGCATAGAGAATCATGACAAAACAACCAAAAACCAAAGGGCCATGCAGATAGAGTTCCGCAGTCAAAAAACCTGCCAACATTACCCCCCCTTCCCCTAAACTAACCTGCCGGTGACTAAAGCCAACAGCCACCAGGAGCTGATACAGGTGTTGACGGTGAGGGCGATACCACTTTTCACCCTGCCAGATACGTACAGCCAAGGTCATGGCACCATCAACAATAAAATTGGCAAAGATTAAGAGAAAAACCACCCATGTCGACCAGTTTCCTCCTGGCATCAAAACCACTAAAGCAGGGAAAGTAAACCCGAGAGCAGTGCTGCCAACATCTCCCATGAAAATCTTCGCCCGTCCCCGCCAGGGGAAATTCCAAAGCAAAAAACCCAAACAGCAACCAGCCGGAATATAAAAAAGTCTTCCCGGCTCCCCGGCAAAGACCCATGCCAGAAAGATTCCCCCTAATAATCCTTCCAACCCCGCCTGGCCATCTATTCCATCCATAAAATTGTAGAGGTTGATCATGCTGACCATAAGTACAAAGGAAAACAGATAAAAAAGAAACGATCCGCCAAGGAACAATAGTCCGCTAACACAGACCACTGCCGCCGCCAGTATATGGGCCACAAAACGTCTGGTGATCGCCAATTCCCGCCAATCATCTAAAAGGCCAACGCCAGCAATCAATAACAATCCCATGGAAAAAAAGATTATGGCCGGAGAACACCCGCGCTTCAGGATTAAAAATAACAAAACCAGAACAATGGCAATTCCGCCTCCAGTGGGAGTTGGCTGTTCATGACTGCTGCGCTCATTAGGCACATCAAGCCATCGCCGGCAACTGGCAAACCACCAGATCAACCCCACTCCCAAAGCAGTAAAAAAGGCTGCAGAGAGAAAGGTCAGCACAAAAACCCCCGGGGCTGATAGGCAAAATCCCTGGTAGCCGCCCGGAAATCAAACGATAAATCTTCATTCATCCGCTGCACCATCGCCGGAGACACTCCCAAACGAGGTCTGAACAAACGGGCGAACCGAATTAAAGATGAGAACAAAACCGGCGGCAGGGAAATAATTCTTTCCTGCTTTCCAAGACTCTGAAAAATCCTGCTGACCATTTGCTGGTAGGTCATCGTTTCACCACCCCCAAGATTGTAGATGGTATTATAGGTTTGCCGATTATCAAGCACCGCCATAACCGCTGCCGCCAGATCATCAACGTAAACCGGCTGCCTCAATCCGGTAGCCGGACCAGCAACAGGGAAAAAACCAAAACGCCGGATAAAAGACCGGATAAAGAAGATGTTTTTATCCCGCCGGCCATCATATATCAAGGTCGGACGAAAAATTGTCCAGGGAAGATGATCGGCACAAAGAGCGATCACTTGAGCTTCTCCTTCAGCCAAACGGGCAGCCAATTTCCGCTCTCCAAGATCCTTTGAATGCTGTTTCACCAAACGACTGGTTGAGCTGAAGGCCACCAAACGTGTCAGCAGCACTCCAGCAGCCAATAACTCCCGAAGAAAAATTGGCAACAACCAGATGGGTGCCAGATGGATAAAAAAGAAGGGCTCTGCCTCTGTGGCCAGGACTTTGACTGCGTCAATCCTCCCTGCTTTACGATCCAAATCAACCGGCAGATACATGATATTGGCTTCATCCGAGTAGCGACGTCGCCGTCCCAACAGTAACAAGGAAAAAGAGTGTTCTAACAGTTGTGGAATCAAGGAATGGGCAACGAGACTACCGGGACCGGTGATAATGATTTTCGGTTTGCTATTCATGGAACTCAACTTTCTGAGTTATAAAAAAACAGCGGGAAAGATTTCATAAAAGGATGTTCCGGCATGGCTCTCGCTCATTCTCGCTGCACATCGTGTGCAGCTGTGAGGTGTTCGCCGCGAATCACCATCGTGGTGATTCGTTCGGCGCCCAATGCCGCCTGCCTGTCGGCAGACACGGCTATGAGCCAAGCCCGAACATCCCGATAATATATTCTGGTAACACAAGTCAGAAAGTTGAGATGGAAAAGATCATCAAGACGATTTTTGGCAGATATCTACCGTTTGAAAACAACCTGACAGCAAATTTTTTGGAATCCCAAGGGAAAAATGGATCCAGATGGCTACGGTTACCAGAAGATAAAGCGGCAAACCGTAACGACGTCGATGAAATTTGTGATAAAATCTACCCATGCCACAATGTTTATACCAGGATATCCGCAGCGGCGTTGTTTGACTGCACGTTCCCTGGTAATGAACTACCTGCACATCAGGAATAAAAAATATTTTCCTGCCTGATAAACTCATTCTTTTACATAAATCAAGATCTTCGCAGTGAAGAAAATAGCCCTCATCAAAACCTCCAATTGTCTCAATGGCCTCCCGGCGGGCAAACATAAAGGAACCGGAGATCGCTTCCACTTCCACCGGTTCAATCGGCAAGGGGGTTTCTGACAGATTAAAACTAAACGTCGAAGAAGGCCGCGTCCAGGGAAATAAGGCACCTAACGTATTGTGAGGTGTCGGAATCAGGCGACGGCAACCTCGCTGCTCAGTGCCATCTGGATTGGTAACCAGACAGGTAGCCATACCGATATACTGATTATTTTCCATAAAATCCAATAACCGGTCTATCACTACTTCGGTGAGCAGACAATCGGGATTCAGGAAAAGGACATAACGACTTTCCGGCAACACATGTTCCAGGGCCATATTGTTGGCCCTGGAAAAGCCTAAGTTCCGCCGGTTTTCAAGCAGCAACAAGCGTTGATCGAGAGAAAATTGCTGACGCACTCTGATCAGGCTATCATCGGTGGAAGCATTGTCAACCACAATAACCTGCCCCACCGCTGGAGATAATAAAACCGTCTCCAGGCATGCGGCCAGCAGATTACCGGCATTATAATTAACGATGATTACGGTCAGCAAAGTATCAGAACCTGTTTATTGAGGGCTTCTGCGTAAAAAATTACAGGGCATTTTCAACAAATTTCCCGATGTAAAATCTGTCTAGGACGCAAAGCTCCATGGTCGACATCAACCCATACCTGACGTCCGGGATGTGAGCAGGAAAGCAATTTCCCCGTATCATCCAAAATCCTGGTAATTGTGACGGTAAAATCGCTATCCGCAGGATCCATCACCAGCAATTTATCACCAATTGAAATTTGATCTTTAACCGCCAATAATATTGGTGTTGGCCCAGGTTTCTCCTTTAACTTCTCATCCAATACCAACGCCACATACTGATAATTCCTGATATATGAACTGTCAGAAACATTCTGGATATTCAGCCCGGGGGAACCGGCAATAAAACCACAAGTATAACCGCGATGGCTGACCCTGGTCAATTCATTTTTCAGGCTGGCTATTGTTTCCGTACTGACCTCACCATCTTCACGAACCAGGAGATCAATCATCCGGCGATACACCCGGGTGACCACCGCCACATAGTAGGAACTTTTCATCCGACCTTCTATTTTAACCGAACTAACGCCGGCAGCCCTCAAGGCCGGCAAATGTTCCAACAGGCACAGATCACGGGAATTAAACAGGTAGGTGCCCCGCTGGTCTTCTTCCAGGGGGAAATATTCTCCCGGCCGGGTTTCTTCCATAACGGCATAACTCCAACGGCAGGGCTGGGCGCAATCTCCCCGGTTGGCTGACCGACCCGTCAAAACGCTGCTTAGAAAACAGCGGCCAGAATAGGCCATACACATGGCCCCATGCACAAAAACTTCCAGCTCCATTTCCGGGGTTGCCCGATGGATTGTGACAATATCATCAAGAGAAAGTTCACGGGCCAGGTTTACCCGTTTAATGCCCAGACGATGCCAGAATAGGACCGCCTGCTGATTGCTGGTATTGGCCTGGGTGCTGAGATGCAGAGGAATATCCGGCAGAAGCTCACGGCAGAGGTTGATAGTTCCCGGATCACTGACAATCAGGGCATCGGGAGGATGGGAGCGCAGGGTAAGTAGGAAGGCAGAAAGCGATTCCAGCTCCCGGGGATGAATATAACAGTTAACAGTCAGATAAGATTTAACCCGGTGATCCCGGCAATAGGAAACAACCTCAGGCAATTGCTCGGCAGTGAAATTACCCGCATGGCGTCGAAGACCAAAATCAGGACCGCCGAAATAAACCCCATCAGCACCATAGGCAATGGCAACCTTCAGCTTCTCCCAATTGCCGGCTGGTGCCAGAAGCTCAATCTCAGGCATTCTCCTTTAGGCTCTTTCCATGCTGTTTGACCTGTTGAGCAATATGAAGGATATTTTCTTCCACCAACTGGCGGACCCGGGATCCATCATGCTGATAAAAGGCATCAATAATATCGCCATGAGTTTCGGCACAATGGAGAAACAGCTCCGGTTGCTGGAGGAAAAAATTCTGCAGCCGTTTGATGTGAACCATCAACTGGGCATTAAGTTTCTTGAGCTTTTCATTCCCACCCTTAGCCAGAAATGTTTGGTGAAAATCCTCATGAATACGCATAAATTTGACAAAATCATGGCTGGCGATAGCGGCTTTTTCTTCTTCATTCAAGCGCCGCAAACGGTTGATATCCCGCTCAGTCATATGTGGTTCGGCCAGAAAAGCCGAGAAGGCTTCCAAGCAAGCCTTGATCTGGAAATATTCATATAAATCTTCAAAAGTAAAATCACTGACAACCGTACCCCGCCGGGGAATAATGGAAACGAAGCCCTCACTTTCCAGCATCCTGATAGCTTCCCGGATTGGGGTTCGGCTGATGCGTAATTCCTCAGCCAGTTTTGCCTCAGAAATCTTTTCCCCTGGTTTTAACTTCCCGACAATAATAGCTTCCCGGATATAATCTGCCATCTTATCCGGTAACGGCTGGTGATCAGAAATACTGCTTTCCAGAACATCTATTTTCATCATCATCTACCTCGTGCTTCTGCTCTGAATGAACGATCTTGCAATGCCGACAAAACCTGCCCTTCTCTTATCTCTTATTCTCTTGGACCGATAAAAACTCTTTCATAATTACTTCTTCTCCCAACTTGGCATTTGCGATCATATATTTCTCTGCCATCGCCCCATCATGGGCCTTGAAAACTTCTATAATTTTATCATGATCAGCATGTATTTTGCCCAAGCTAGAACTGGAAGAAACAAAAAAACGAAATCGCAGAAACTGCCGTACCAGGTTTGAAACTACGGCCGTAATTTTATCATTCCCGCAAACCTCAAGAATGAAATTGTGAAATTCATTATGATTCTTTGTCAAGCCTGCCATATCCATTTTAGCAGCACATTCTTTCATTTTCCGGTTAAGGTGTTCCAACTGGCCAATTTCCACATCTGTAATCCGTGCCGCAGCGATGCGGGCCGCATACCCCTCCAGTACTGCTTTAATCTCGTAAAAATCCCGGATATCTTTTTCATTCAGCTCAGCTACAATTGCCCCTTTGCGCGGAATAATTTTCAGGAAACCTTCTGACTCCAGCTGTCTGAAAGCTTCTCGAATCGGGGTACGACTCAAACCATAACGGGAAGCCATTTCCAGTTCGGTAATCCGCTCTCCCGGGTTGATTTTTTGCTGAATAATTGCTTCCCGAAGCAGCTCGGCAACCTTTTCACGTAATGTCTGATGGCTGGCAATAATTTCTGATATATTTTTATGCACGACGAGGAAATCCCTCTTCATTCACTGTTGTCCGGTAGCCTTTTTATGACAATATTACTTTGTTTAACCGGGTTTTTTCAGACGCGCATCCGAAGATAGATGCTACTGCTTTTTCCAGCAAATAAAACAAAATTGCCGAAATCGGCTCCGTCCATGGCCGGCTTCCGAGGCGTCCGCCGCGAATCACCATCCAGGTGATTCGTCCGGCGGCCAAAACCGCCTGCCTGTCGGCAGACACGGCTATGAGCCATAGCCCGAACATCCTGTAATCTCCCTGGTAATGCAAGTCAGAAAGTTGAGTTATAAATTAACATTTATTTTTTTATCAGCTGTGTCCGGTATGTTTTTTTGCACTGTCTACAATGTCGTTAACTGGTACTGTTTCAGCACGACATCGTGAGGGTAGCCCGTTGCTTTTCCCGGCGAATAGAGCGTGAAAATTGCCCTGTTTGAGCCCTGGAAGGGCGAGTTTGGCAATTTTAGCGCCATGAGCCGTTGGAAATACAGGCAATCGAGCGCCAAAAAGCACTGAAATCAGCTCCGGTTAACAGTTGCAAGAACCTAACCGGACAGTACTAATTCCCTATAAAAAATCAATCCTAAGTATATAGTATACAATTAAAAGTCAAGTGTTTTCTGCCGAATAAGTACATAATTCTATACTCAGAAATAAAACTCCACAGTCACCATAACTGTTACCTAAGTTAAGCGATTAGCAATTAACTATCAGCGTTTAGCTTTAAAAAATCAAGACATTACATTTATGAGCAATAAAACCTGACGGGTGACAGTTTGTAATAGTAAAAATCCTGTAATCATTGAACTAATAGCTAACGGCTAAAAGCTAACCGCTCAATTTAGGTGTTAATCTTTTCCTGCATTCTGCCGATTTAGCATTTATAAGGTCAACGGCCTAGGATAAAAGCTGTCCTGTGACCTATCAAAAACCTTAACCTTTATGAGCGATAGTTAACTAAACATGAGCTACCAGGTCACTTTATATTCTCAAAACATCCACCTGGATCCTGAACAGGATTCTCAGCAGATGGATTATCACGAACAGCACTTCATCGAAAACGTCGTTGACCGACAGGTATTGGCCCGCATCAAGCCATTATCAGAAAATTACTTTCCCGAATCATCTGCAGTTGAAACCCAACAATTTTTTGTAGTTGAAGACCCAAGTGAACTTCTGGGAAAAAATGTTACCATTCCTGACGAAGATCCACAAATCATTGTCAGCACCACCAATGGCTATGTCAAAGTAGAAAATAATCGCATTGAAGTGCGCGATACACTTATCATTGATGGTGATATCAATTTCAAGACCGGTAATCTCACTTTCATCGGCAAAATCATTGTCAGGGGCTCTGTTTTTTCCGGCTTCAGCGTCAAAGCAAAACAGTTAATCGTTGAAGGTAGTATCGAAGGCGCCCATATTGAAATTGATGAAGATTTGATTGTCCGCGGCGGAATTATCGCCTGCCAGGAAAAGGGTGTGTACTGCGGCGGGACTATTTTGACAAAATATGTTGAAAACTCCAGGATTCAAGCCCGGGGAAATATTTTCATAGAAAAGTCCGCTCTCCATAGCCAACTGATAACTGCAAACAGTATAATTTTTCTCCATGAACCGGGAGTTATCGTCGGCGGGTCCTGCCAGGTAAAAAACAGCATTTATGCTAAAATCGTTGGCGCAAAATGGGCAACACCCACCAAAATTTCCATGGGAGTTGACCCTTTCCTGTTGCAGAAAAAGGATAAACAGAAAGAATGCGTTCGCAAAATAGAAGAAGATCTCCAATCACTTCAGGATCGCCTGGAAGAAATTCATCTCTTTTTTGAACAGGAGCATGAACAGGTCAGCAGGAAAGAAACAGTAGAACTCCGGGAAGAACAGGAACTGCTGCAGGCTAAAATTTTATATGTTGATGAAGAACTACGTGAGGAACAAAAAAGCCTGAGCACTCTGGAGGAAAAAATAAAACTGGAACAGGAAATCAATACCAATTGCCGGCTTTATGCCTTTGACACTTTATTTCCCGGTGTTGAAATTACCATTAAAGATTCAAACATAAAAAGCGATTCCACACATAAGAGCGTTTTTTATTACGAAGAAAATCAGGAAATCAAGACAGGTAAAACGTAAGCCATGGATATTGGAACCATAATAGGAATTGTCGCCGGAGCAGGGTTAATTATTGCCGCTATCCTCATGGGCAGCGGCCTGAACACCTTTATTGATATTCCATCAGTTCTCATCGTTATTGGCGGTTCGGCTGCCGCCATGTTGATTGCCTTCCCCCTTGACCGGGTTATCGGATCAATCAAAATCGCCCTGAAAGCCTTTTTCAGTCCGAAAACAAGTCCGGAAGAAATCATTGAGAAAGTTGTTGGCCTGGCAGTAAAAGCCCGGAAGGAAAGTATAATCGCACTGGAAAAAGAAGAAATTGATGATCCTTTCCTGGCCAGGGGCATTCGCCTGGTTGTCGATGGCACCGCCCCCAGCCTGGTACGGGCCATTCTAAAAACAGAAATTGGCTTTATGAAGCAACGGCATCTAAGTGGCCAGAAAGTTTTTAAAACCCTCGGGGCCATGGGCCCAGCTTTTGGTATGATCGGGACGCTTATCGGCCTGGTGCAGATGCTGCAAAATCTCAATGATCCCAGCTCCATCGGTCCGTCAATGGCCGTGGCCCTGTTGACTACTTTTTACGGAGCACTCATGGCAAACCTGATTGCCATTCCTATTGCCGAAAAACTGGGTGGCAAGTCGGCAGAGGAAGTACTTATGATGGAGGTAGTCATCCAAGGTGTTCTTTCTATCCTTGAAGGTGACAACCCTATAATTGTCCGCAGTAAGCTGGAGGCTTTTCTAAGTCCCAATCTACGTCAGACCCAGCAGGAAGAGACATAATGGCGGAAGAACAGCTACAAGAAACTGAAAGCGAAGAGTGTGAGGAGGGGGCCCCCGCCTGGATGGCCACCTTTGCCGATATGGCCACCCTGTTGATGACCTTTTTTGTTCTCCTGCTCTCTTTTTCCAACATGGATGTGGTGAAATTCAGAACCATGCTCGGCTCCGTTAAAGACGCTTTCGGCACGGTTACCGAAGACCCCGGAAATTTTAAAGAACGATCCAGTACTCCGGTTTCCATTCAGTTATCTGAAAAAGAAAGCAGCATGATCGATATGATGGAAATGGGGGATAAGGTCAGGCAGGCCATCGAAGATCATGACCTTGAGAATGAAGCGGAAGTCACTATTGATGAAAACGGCGTCACCCTTAAAATCACCGGAAAACTGATGTTTGATGCCGGTTCAGCCAGTATCAAAGAAGACTTTAAATCATTTCTTGATACCATTACCAAGATTATCAACGAAAACTCCTATCCGGTTGCCATTGAAGGACATACGGATAATATTCCCATGACTTCATCCCCTCTTTACCCTTCCAACTGGGAGCTCTCTTCTTCCCGGGCTACCGCGGTCTTACGTTATCTGCTTGAGGAAAAAGGCATCCCGGCAAAACGGCTGATGGCAGTAGGTTATGCCGATACCCGGCCGCTGGTTCCCAATGACAGCCCTGAAAATCGGGCTAAAAACCGCCGGGTTGAGTTTCATTTCATGAAAGAACCCCCTGCCAATGCTCCACCAAAAAAATGAAGACTTTTGCGTTCTTTAATAACAGCGAGAAAAAAACTCTTCCATTGCCGCAACCAGCTTCAGGTTGTTTTCCCGATTTTTAACTGCAATTCTGATAAAGGAGTCATCCAGGCCGGTAAAATCCGCGCAGAGGCGAATGAGTATCCGATATTTATGCCGGAGAAAATCACTGAGCCGTCGTGAAGAATGCTGCCGGTCAAGTTTAATCAACAGGTAATTTGCCCGCGAGGGAAAAGTTTGCAGAAAGGAAATCCGCGCCAAATGCTGCAGGAGAAAATCACGCTCCCGGGCAATAAAACACCGGGTGTCTTCCTGAAAAAGCTGATCCGCCAGCGCTTCCTGCGCCGCGGCAATGGCCAAACTGTTAACATTCCAGGGCTCTTGGTGATAGCGCAGCCTTTCCACCAACATCGAGCTGGCCAGGAGATAGCCGCAACGCAAGCCGGCCAGACTGAATATTTTCGTCAGCGAGCGCAATATTACCAGATTTTCAAATTCCCCCACCAGGGACTCCATTGAGGCTTGTTCGTCAACAAAATCAATAAATGCTTCGTCAATGATGCAGATCGTTCCGGACTTACGAGCGGCATCCAGCACCGGACGCAATTCCTCCGGCTGCAACAGGCTGCCGGTAGGATTGTTGGGATTACCCATAAACAATATATCAGGCCCTTTTTCCAGCGCCTTTATAAGTAAACCAGGTTGGGGAACAAAATTATTTTTATAAAGCGTGTGGCAGAAATCGATCTTGCCGCAGTATACCTCTACGGCTCGCTGGTACTCAGTAAAAGCAGGGGCGACGATAAGTGCTGTTTTCGGCTTTAAAACCCGGACCAGCAGATATATCAGTTCGGTTGAACCATTCCCGGCCAGGATCCGGGATTCTGGATGATTACCCAGCAAGGCAATCTTTTTGACGAGCGAATCCGCATACATTTCCGGATAATGCTGCAGTTGGTCCAAAGCTTTGCCTAAAGCCTCCCACGCCCGGACCGGCATGCCCAGAGGATTGATATTGGCAGAAAAGTCCAGTATTTCTTCTACCCCAACCCCCAGCTCCCGGGCTGTCTGAAAAACCGTTCCTCCATGAATCGGCAACTGATTTCCCCTTACCATAATAGCCATAGACCCATGCCGGTCATCAATACGGTACAAACATAAAGAATTTTTACTGCCGCTTTCACTTGGGTACCACGGATAGGTGTCAATGATTCACCAATGATACCCTTATCCACCATCATACCAAAGTAACGGCTGGGACCTCCCAGTTCTATTCCCAAAATACCGGCCATCGCCGCCTCCGTAAAACCACTGTTGGGACTTTTATGAACATGATGGTATTTTATCATTATTCGCCAACCTCTCCCGGGATCATATCCCAACAGCCAACCGGCGATAATGATAAGCAAACCTGACAGACGGGCAGGAATGAAATTTGCAATATCGTCAAGGCGAGCCGCTACTTTTCCAAAATTTCCATACCGGTCATTCCGGTAGCCTATCATCGAATCCATCGTGTTAACCGCTTTGTAAGTCATTGCCAGAGGAACACCTCCGATCAGCAAAAAAAACAGTGGGGCTATTACCGCGTCACTGATATTTTCCGCCACTGTTTCCACCACCGCTTTTAAAATTTCATCACCATCAAGCTCAGCCGTATCCCGCCCGACTATCATGGATAACGCCTTCCTGGCTTCTTCTTTTTCTTCCCTTTCCAACAGTTTCAGAACCTTTGTCGCCTCCCGTGCCAGACCAGTGGAAGCCAAGGCCGTATAGCCCAAAAAGAGAACCACTAAAAAACCTAAAGAAGACCACACCATATATGCCGTTTTTATGATGACCAGGGTCAGCACAAAAGTCAGCAGACAAACAATCAGTACCAGAATTGTACCGGCAATAACTTCACTCTCTTCATCCTGCCGTTGATGGGGATAGAACCAATTTTCCAGAATATCAATCAGACGGCCGATCAAAACTACCGGATGGGGAAACGGCAAAGGATAGTCGCCGAAAATAATATCGACCATGACAATTATTATGAGCATGGCAGGGGTTATTTTAAAAAGCATCTGTCTTATTCCCGATCATCCTGAAATAAATCCATTATAATAAGCAAGCAGTGTCCCGTTAGAAAGTTGTATACTGTCAATCGGAGTTGATTTCAGCGCTTTTTGGCGCTCGATTGCCGACAGGCAGACGGTTTTGGCCGCCAGATGAATCACCATGATGGTGATTCGCGGCGGACGCCTCAGAAACTGGCCATGGACGGCCGGCGAGAATGAGCGAGAGCCATGCTGGAACATCCTGGTAAATTTCCTTGCAACTCTTAATTCTCTTAACAAAGGTTCTTCCAATACAATAAAAAATATTTATTGTCAAAAAAATGTTGATCTGCTACCATTGGAGATTCAGTTAATTATTTCTCTAACATATTGAAAATAAGTCTTTTTTCTCATGCATAATCATTTTTGGTCACAAGTCCTTGACCATATCAAGGAACAGGTTAATGAACATAATTACCTGACTTGGTTTAAACCGATAAAAATTAAGAAAATGGCGAATTCAGTCCTGACGCTGGAAGTACCGAATCGCTTCTTTAAAGACTGGCTGGCCGAAAATTATCCCACGGCGATTGAAGATGCCATTCGTAAGGTTTCCACCAAGGATATCTCGGTTTCCTATACGGTCGCCAAAAAAACCCCCACGTACTTGAAGCAAAATAATAAATACCCAGAAGATTTACCTGCTTCAGAATCTTCTTCCCCTGTTCAGGTCAAAGATTCACCTTTTAACCCCAAATACACTTTTTCTGAATTTGTCGTGGGGCCCTCCAACGAATTTTCCCACGCAGCGGCCCTGGCGGTTGCCAAACAGCCCGGCACAAGTTATAATCCCCTGTTTATCTACAGTAGTTCCGGTCTGGGGAAAACCCATCTTCTGCATGCAATAGGCAACCATATTAACCAATGCAACCGCAGTTTAAAAACTCATTATGTCACTTCCGAGGATTTTACCAATGATCTCATCGGGGCAATAAAAGAAGATAGAATGCCCAAATTCAGAAATAAATACCGACAAATGGATGTTTTGCTTATTGATGATATTCAATTCATTGCCGGCAAAGAACGTACTCAGGAAGAATTTTTCCATACTTTCAACTCCCTCTATAAAAGTCATAAACAAATTGTGCTGACCAGTGATAAATTTCCAATGGATATTCCCAAACTGGAAGATAGATTACGTACCCGTTTTGAATGGGGTCTGATTGCAGACATTCAACCTCCCGACAATGAAACGCTGGTCGCCATTTTAATAACCAAAGCAAACCAGGAAAATCTAGATCTCAGTACAGAGGTTGCTTTTTTTCTGGCTGAAAATGTTTCTTCAAATATTCGCACCCTGGAAGGAGCATTATTGCGCATTGCTGCTTTTTCCTCTTTTGAAAATAAGCAGGAAATATCTATTGATTTTGTAAAAAAAGTTCTTAAAGACATTATCAAAATGGATGAAAAAATAATAACCGTAGATGAAATTATTGCCAAAACTGCAGATTATTATCACCTTAGAACATCTGATATAAGGTCACGCAGAAAAACCAGGAATATAGTCATTCCACGGCAAATAGCCATGTATCTGGCTCGGCAGTTGACCCACTGTTCCTATCCTAATATTGCTGATAAATTTGGTGGAAAAGATCATTCGACAGTCATTTATGCAGAGAAAAAAGTAAAAAATACCCTACTTAAAGATAGTAACATTCAGGATATTATTAATAAAATAAGTAACGAATTAAAAAAATAATTATGTTTACAACCCTGTTGATTATCTTTTAAAAAACTTGTTTATTTCGTGTGATGTAAGGTAAAATTATCTGATGGAGATATAAATTTGTTTATTTTTCTTAAATAAGTTCGCTTTTATAAACAAGAAATTAAACAGTAATAATTAAATCGAATCAATATGATACAATGTTTATTCACAAATTAACAATTACTATTACTACTTCTATTATTTTTAATGTTTTAAGGAATATATTATGGAAATAATAATAAAGAAAATTTATCTGGTTAATAGTTTACAAAAAATTCAATACATTTTGGAAAAAACATCTGCACTACAATATTCAAATAATATTTTAATTGAAACAGCAGATAATATGGCCTTTATTACAGCTTATGATACTGATTGCAGTGCAAAAGCAACTCTTCCAATTACTATAAAAGAAGCTGGAACTATTTGTGTCAACGGAAAGAAATTATTTGAAATTATCAAAAGTTTAGATGATGAAAATGTAATTTTACAAAAAAAAGATGAAGATAATTTAATAACTATCAAGGGAAATAAAAGTTTTTTTCATATATTAAGTGCAAAATGGGAGGATTTTCCTGTTATCGACTTTAATCCACCGGCTGATTATTTTACTATAAAAGCAGAAATATTGAAAAAACTGATAGAAAGAACGGTTTTTTCCATTGCCCGTATTTCAGATCCCCGTTACAATCTGGAAGGGATTTATGTGGAAGTTAATCCTGCAAATGGGGAAAAAGAAAATGAGGGAGGACAGGAAAACAATATATTAACCTTTGTTTCCACCGATGGACATAGGGTTTCCGTGGCTAAAACTGCCAAAATTGATGGTAATATAAATTTAGGAGAGAGTCGTCTTTTTTCCAGAAAAAGCCTGATGGAAATAAAAAATGTTTTTTCGGATGAGGAAATACTTAAAATAAGTTTTACCGGCAATGATGTTTATGTAATTGGGGAAACCTTTATTATGATTTTACGGATGCTAAAAGGTAATTTTCCTGATTATCGCAAAATGATACCAGAAAATTTTACCCACGAAATAAAGTTGAAACGTGATAACTTGCTGCAGATACTAAAGCGAATGAATGTTCTTGCTCATGATAAATATAAAGGGATTATCATGAGTTTTAGTGAAAACAGATTAACCATCAATATTAATAATCCGGAGATGGGGAATGCACAGGAAGACATGATTATTTCTTTTACCGGTGAACCTTTTATCGTTTCTTTTAATATCAGTTATCTCTTGGATTTCATCCAGGTTTCAACTGGGGAAGATCTAGATCTTTATGTTAGTGGGGGTATGCAGCCCTGTATATTTAAAGAGAGAGAGAATGATAATTACCTTAACGGAGTGATGCCGATGAAGAGCTGAATAAGGTGAGTACACTATCTGGATTTTTAATCAGCTCATTTCGTTAAAACTACTGAGCTCATCTGTGGAGTGGGAAAATACGGTAAAAAATAAATTAAAAGGATGACAATGGCTAATACATATAATGCTGAAGAAATTAAGCTTTTAGAAGGACTGGAGGCGGTAAGGAAAAGACCAGCCATGTATATTGGCAACACAGATGTTGCTGGTTTACATCATTTAATTTATGAATTGGTAGATAACAGTATTGATGAATCATTGGCTGGATATTGTAAAAATATATCGGTAACGGTTCATGTGGACGATTCTGTAACTGTTGAGGATGATGGTCGGGGTATACCCGTAGATATCCATGTCCAGACAGGTCTGACTGCGGTAGAACTGGTACTGACAAAGCTTCATGCCGGGGGAAAGTTTGATAATTCAGCCTATAAAGTATCTGGAGGGTTGCACGGAGTAGGTGTATCTGTTGTCAACGCCTTAACAGAGTTTTTGGAGCTGGAAATACGTCGGAATGGGAAAGTCTACAGCCAACGATATGAACGTGGAAAAAAAGTAAGTGAATTGACTATTATTGGAAAAACCAAAAGAACCGGTACCCTCATCCGTTGCAGGCCGGATCCAGAGATCTTTGAACATACGAGTTTTAATTTTGATATCATTACTCGAAGGCTCAGGGAACTTGCTTTTCTGAATTCGGGAATAAAAATTCTGGTGGAAGATGAGCGAAATGGGGGGAAAAAACGAGAATTCCTTTATGAAGGGGGGATTATATCCTTTGTGGAGTTTCTTGGGAAAAATAAATCACCTTTGCATAAACAGCCTATTTATATATCTGGAAAGCGGGAAGATGTAGAGATTGAGGTAGCGATACAATATAATAATGGTTATAAAGAGCAGACGTATACCTTTGCCAATAACATTAATACCCACGAAGGGGGCAGTCACCTGGTGGGATTTAAGGGAGCGGTTACCAGGACGATCAATAGTTATATTAATGCTAAAAATCTATTGAAGGGGAAAAAAGTCAACATTAGTGGTGATGATATACGTGAAGGTATGATAGCTGTCATAAGCATTAAGCTTCCTGATCCCCAGTTTGAAGGTCAGACAAAAACTAAATTGGGGAACAGTGAAGTAAAAGGACAGGTGGAATCCCTGATCAATGAACGCCTGGGAAATTTTCTGGAGGAAAATCCAACCATAGCCAATAGCATAATTCATAAAATTGTTGATGCAGCCAGGGCGCGGGAAGCAGCCCGTAACGCGCGTGAATTGACCAGGAGAAAAGGCCTGCTTGAGTCATCCATGTTGCCGGGAAAATTGGCTGATTGTCAGGAAAAAGATGCCCAATTTTGTGAAATATTCATTGTTGAGGGTGATTCAGCCGGCGGTTCGGCAAAACAGGGAAGGGACCGGAAGAATCAGGCTATTTTACCTTTAAAAGGGAAAATCTTAAATATAGAAAAAGCCCGTTTTGATAAAATGTTAGCCAGTGAAGAAATTAAGACCCTGATAGCCGCGCTTGGAACTGGTATTGGGGCGGATGAATTCAGTCTGGAAAAATTACGCTATAACCGGATAATTATCATGACTGATGCGGATGTTGATGGTTCTCACATACGTACCCTGCTTTTAACCTTCTTTTTTCGTCAAATGACTTCCCTGGTGGAACAGGGTCACTTGTTTATTGCCCAGCCGCCGCTCTATCGTGTCAGTAAGGGAAAATCATCGGAGTATCTTAGTACGGATAAGGAGTTGAATGAATATATCATTAAAAATAATACCAAGGATGTGGTTGTCACTATAAAAAGCACCGGCCGGGAAATCAGGGGCCAGGCCTTGGTACAGATGCTTTTGAAACTGGTTTCCTACAAGTATTTTATAGATAGGCTGGTGAAAAAGGGTTATACACCTCGATTTATCAAGCTCTTGATGAAAAAAGGTATAACCATTCGCGAACACCTGCAGGATGAAAAAAAAATAAAGAATTTTACCGCGTGTCTGATAGAAGAAAAGATGCAAATAAAAGAGTTTTCTTTTGATGAAGAAAGTAATGTTAACAAGTTAATTGTCGCGGATGAACAGGAGAAAAGGGTTTTTCCTCTAGATATGAGATTGATAAAATCGATTGAATATGAAAGCCTTGTCCGCTTAAATGAAGCTTTAAAACACTTGGAAAATCCACCCTTCATGTTACTGAATAAAAATGATCTTCAGGAAGTAGGAACAAAAGAGTCTCTGTTGCTGAAAATACTGGAAATTGGAAAATCCGGGACATCTATTCAGCGCTACAAAGGCTTGGGAGAGATGAATCCGGATCAGTTATGGGAAACTACTATGAATCCGGAAAGCCGAAAACTCCTGCAGGTTAAGGTAGAAGATGATGTTGCAGCGGATGAGATATTTACCGTTTTGATGGGAGATCAGATTCCTCCCCGTCGCAACTTTATCGAAGAAAATGCCCTGCTGGTTTCCAACCTGGATGTGTAAGCTGCAGAAAAAAATAGTGTTGTAGAAAAAGCAATACTGGAATTCAGATAGGGAAATTTCTCATTTTTCCCAGTACTGTCCGGCATGCTTTTTGCTTCGTGTTCAATGTCGGCAACCGGTGCTGTTTCAAGAGTGACATCGTGAGATACCGTTGCTTTTCCCGGCGACAGGAGCGTGAAGGTTGCCATGTTTGAGCCCTAAAGGGCGAGTTTGGCAACTTTAGCGCAATGAGCCGCTGGAAAAGCAGGCAATCGAGCGCCAAAAAGCGATGAAATCAGCTCCGGTTGACAGTATGCAACTTTCTAACCGGACACTGCTGCATTTTTCCTCATATCGGAATTCCAGAAGCAAGAATATGTGATTGACAAATAGAACGATTGGTGTTAGTTTCGCCGACGCATTTTTATGCTGGGGGATGGTCTAGCGGCAAGACTACGGACTCTGACTCCGTCAACCCAGGTTCGAATCCTGGTCTCCCAGCCATTTTTGGTCCCATCGTCTAGTGGCCTAGGATATCGCCCTCTCACGGCGGGGACACGGGTTCGAGTCCCGTTGGGACTACCAAGTGTATAGGTGAGGAAGTGCAGTTGAAGCACTCTTTTTTTCTGTTTATGCCCTTTGTTTGCAGGTAGTGTTGCAAGCCGGGTGCCCGGAACGTTGATAAGTCAGGAAAGGTCATAATCTAAAAATGAAAAGAACATTTCAGCCCAGTAACCTAAAGAAGAAGAGGACTCATGGTTTTCGCCGGCGTATGAGTACTGCTGCAGGCAGGCTTATTTTGAAGAGGAGAAGACAAAAGGGAAGAAAACGCTTGAATCCATAGTTTTATGAAAAAACAGGGTTTTTCTCAGCAGGAAAGGATGCTTAAGCGGCCCGATTTTTTGGAATGTTTCTCCAGGGGTCGGAAAAAAAGCAGCACTAGTTTTATTATATTTTATAAGGATCGGCGAACCGATCACCCACGCGTTGGAATTACCGTCAGTAAAAAGGTTGGTAATGCCGTGAGGAGAAACCGGATAAAACGCTTGCTTCGTGAGTTTTTCCGGTTGCACAAAGCGGTTTTTCTTCCGGGAGTAGATTATTCCGTTGTGGTAAAAAAAAGATGTTCCTTGAATACTTTGAATGATGTTGTCCGGGAATTAAATCCCCTTTTACTACGAATGAGAAAATCAGGGAATTTTAAGCAAAAAGTATCAACATGTTGATAAGGCTTTATTGTTTGCCAATAAAAATTTATCAGGTCTTGATATCGCCCTACATGGGTCATTCTTGTCGTTTTGTTCCTTCCTGTTCTCAGTATGCCTTGGATGCCATTAGGCGCTATGGCATTATCCTGGGTACCATGAAAGCCGTTTTAAGAATCCTGCGTTGTAATCCCTTTTTCCCTGGTGGTAGTGATCCGGCATAAAATCCTCTGATTCGGAGGATTATTCTGGACGGACTTTAGTGTAATAAATTCAGCTGACCCACTAGTGGTCATGGAGCAAGTATGGAAAAACGGACCATGTTGGCCATTGCGCTGTCTCTGGTTGTCCTCTTGGGTTATCAATATATTTTCCCCCCCAGTAAACCAGTTCCCCCCGTTTCATCAGTGGCCCAGAAAGCTTCTCGTAGTCCTGTAGCGGCAACGAATAAAGATGATTTACCTCAATCACCGTCGCCGTCAAATGAAAATGCGGCAGCGTTAAAGCCGGTGGCTAATGGTAAGCATATCACTATTGATTCGGCCTTGTATACTTGTGTGATTAATACGGTGGGTGGGGTAATGAAAAAATTTACCCTGAAAAACTACCGGGAGGATATTGCTTCAGGTAGTCCCCTGCTGGAAATGGTGAATGTTGTTGAGCCATCCTATTTACCTTTGTCAGGGAAAATAGCGATAGAGGGCCAGGTTTTTAGTGATCGTCGTTTTGTTTATAAAGCGGACACCAGGGGCTCTGATTTATTGAAGGTCAATGATGAGCAGGTGCAGCTGGAACTCAAATCTCCACTGGAAAGTGGCATGATTCTGGTAAAAAAATATGTTTTTTATCCCGGAGAGTATTATTTTGATCTTTCCTATGAACTACAGGATCTAAATGGTGTTGCCATTGCCCTTTCCTCGACCAGCCTTACCTGGTCTCATGAAATTTTTCCCACAGCCAAGAAACACAGATCTTATGTTTATAGCGGCCCTCAGGCCTACCTGGATGGTAAGCTTTTTAAACAGTCCAAAAAACAGAAAAATATAAAAAAAATGGAGCTGGATGGCACAATTAACTGGATAGGGTATACCAGTAAATACTTTTTAGCGGCCCTCATGCCCCAGGAACCAACAACAGTTAGCAATGTGGCAGGTGTGATTGAAAAACCAAAAGCCACTATTGTTGAAACCGGCATGAAAATGGAAGGGGCCGGCAATTTTAGGGTTTTTATTGGGCCGAAGGAATTTGATTATTTGAAAAAGTTTAATCTGCAGTTGGATAAATCTGTTGATTTCGGCTGGTTTGGGATAATTGCCCGACCACTGGTCCAACTGCTGAAGTTCTTCAATGGCTACCTGCATAATTACGGTTTGGCAATTATTTTGGTGACCATTCTGATCAAACTGGTTTTTTATCCGTTGTCACAAAAGAGCTACCAGTCCATGAGTAAGATGAAAGCGGTGCAGCCAAAAGTAGCCAAAATGAAGGAAAAGTTTAAGGATGACAAAGCCCGGCAGCAGAAAGAGATGATGGATCTTTACCGGACGCATAAAGTTAATCCTTTTGGTGGCTGCTTACCTATCGTGGTGCAGATTCCAGTCTTTTTCGGCCTTTATCGTGGGCTGATGGTTGCTATTGAACTAAGGCATTCTCCTTTTTTCTGGTGGATTCAGGATCTGGCGGCCAAAGATCCTTATTATGTAACCCCGATTTTGATGGGGATTACCATGTTGTTGCAGCAAAAGATGAGCCCCACTACCGGCGATGCCATGCAGGCTAAAATGATGTTGTTCATGCCGATTATTTTCACCTTCATGTTTTTGAATTTTCCTGCCGGCCTGGTGCTTTACTGGTTGGTAAATAATATTCTTTCAATTGCTCAACAATATATGGTGATGAAAAAAGCAGAGGTTTGATGGCTTTGCAAAAGCTCCATCTTCGACCTTGCTTGCCGGACAGTGGTGAGTTTTACTACAACCAAAGCTAATCGATTAGCTTCAAAAAAATCAGGGCTTTACGTTAATTAGTGTTCATCTGGAAACGTCTATTTCCTGATGAACGCTTTCAGCGATCAGCAGTCAGCTTTCAGTAAAATATCGAAAAAATAACTGGTTAAGCTGAGAGCTAAAGGCTGACAGCTAACAGCCCATCCGGAAACATTGGTTTCCGGATGGAAACTAATTAGAAATAACACCCAATGGCTGAAACTTTGAAATATAAAATATCATGTAATCATTAAACTAATAGCTAACCGCCAAAAGCTAAAGATTCAATGCAGCATTCGCCGCGGTTTGTTATGACACTCAAGTGTGTGGATGGTTTAGGAGATTAATGAGGGAGAAAACCCGGATGACCAGGGATTTTGAAGGAAAAAACGTCCAAGATGCGGTAAAAAAGGCCTGTCTTCAATTAAATCTTTCTGCTGATAAGTTGCACTATGAGATTGTTAGGGAAGAAACCAGGAAAATTTTTGGGCTCTTAGGTGGAAAAACAGCTGTAATCAGGGTTACCCTTGAGGAAAAGGATGGTAGTGATTTTGTCAAGGAACTGATTGATTCAGCTTTTGGTGACCATATTAAAAAGGATGTTTTAGCGGTAGGACCGGCTGATAGTGAGCCTGAATTGGCCAAAGTTGTGAAAAAAGAAGCTGAAATTCCGCCATCACAACCATTTTCCCCTGCCCCCCCTGCCAAATCTGAGAATGAAGAGATAAAAGATAGGTTGGTGCCCACCATTGATCTGGAAAAGGTCAATAAAACTTTGGCTGAGATTCTTGCATTAATGGATGTATCAGTTGAATCCATAGAGGGTCGCTTAGAACATTCTGACTGCCATCTGGTTATAGAGGAACAGGCTGAGCAGTCAATGCTAGTCAGCCGTAAGGGCGAGGTGTTGGATGCCTTGCAGTACCTGATTAATAAGCTTTACGGGGTGAGAGGCGGGCGGGTTTATGTAGATTGTGGTGGTTTTCGTTCCCGTCATGAGAATAATATAAAGAAGCTGGCGCTAAAATTGGGAGAAAAAGCCAAAAAAACCCGTAAACCGGTAACTATTAATGCTCTTAATGCCCATGATCGCCGTATTGTTCATCTGCTTATTCGGGAAGATAACAGTCTGTATTCCCGGAGTAAAGGCGATGGAGAGTACAAGAAAATAATTATTTACCCCAAAAATGCCTATCGCAACCGTGATAAAAATAAAGCGAAAGTGGCAAAGTCGTGATGAGCACAGGTTATGGTTCACAGTGATACCATTGCTGCTGTTTCGACCCCGGTTGGTGAAGGTGGCATTTCCATCCTTCGCCTGAGTGGTCCCCATTCCCAAGCGATTCTCAAGGCTCTCTTTTCCCCACTTCCAGATTTATTCACCCCCTTTCATCTTTACCTGGGCATGATACATGATCCTGAAACCGGCGAGCCTCTCGACCAGGTTTTGGTGGTTCAGATGGAGGCAGGCAGTTCCTACACCTGTGAGGAAATGGCAGAAATTCATTGCCACGGCGGGCGTCTGGTAACCAGGGAAATTTTACAATTATTATTGAATCAGGGGGCCCGGCTGGCTGAACCCGGTGAATTCACCCGACGAGCTTTTTTACATGGTCGCATTGATCTGGTTCAGGCGGAATCTGTTGCTGACCTGATTACTGCCGGCAATGAACAGGCAAGGCAGGTAGCTGTCCGCCAGCTAGCGGGTGGTCTGTCCGGACAATTAATTACCTTGGAACAACGTCTTTCGCGGCAGTTGGCAGCCCTCGAAGTTGAACTGGACCTGCTGGAGGAGGAGGGCCCCTCTTTTACCTCCCAGTTGATGGTCGATGAACTTGATGCCCTGCAGGAAAAGGTGAAACAGCTGGTTTCCTCCTATGAAGAGGGAAGGATACTGGTAGATGGCCTGCAGGTGGTCCTGGTTGGTCGTCCCAACGTAGGCAAATCGAGCCTATTGAATGCCTTGCTTGGCCAAGAGCGGTCTATTGTCACCGAAATTCCTGGAACGACGCGGGATGTGGTTAGTGAGCGGTTGGATCTTGGCGGGATGACCGTGGAAATCGCGGATACTGCCGGGATTTGCCAGCCTGCAGATCCAGTGGAACGCTTGGGGGTTGCCCGGGCGGATGAATGGATGAAGAGGGCTGATATTGTCATCATGGTTCTGGATAATACTCAGGTTCCTGCAGTCGAAGACCGCGATATTTACCAGCGCCTCATTTCTCAACGACACATAGTAGTGCTGAATAAAAAAGATCTCCCGGCTGCGGTTACCGAGAAACAGTGGCAGGAGTTTTTTGACAGAGAGCTTCCCTTTATTTATACCACCGCCCGCAAAGACCATGTTGACATTAGCGAGTTGAAAATGAAGCTCAGGGAAATCATTGAAGAGGATTTTAAAAGTTTTTTCGGGGAACAGGTTATCTGCCATTTGCGCCATAAAATATTGCTGGAAAAAGTATTGGATCACTTGCAGCATGGTATACAGCTGCTTTCCACCTTCAGGCCGTTACTTGATATGGTGGCGGAAGAACTTCAGCAAGCCCGTCTGGCTTTACGGGAAATGAGCGGTCAAAAATGGGATGGAGATTTGCTTGATACCATTTTCGCCAATTTTTGCGTTGGAAAATGAAAAATGCAGCACCGGATAATCTAAAAAAGTTACTGGTTGATGGCAGTCGTCAATTGGATATTGCTCTTGATCTTGACCAGCAGGAAGCCTTTATGGGCTACCTTGCAGCGTTACAGCGTTGGAACCGTGTTTATAATCTAAGCGCAATTAAAGATGGACAGGAAATAATTTACCGGCATTTTCTTGATTCACTCACTTTCCTTCCCTTTCTCTCTGGTATTTCAGGTCCCGTTCTTGATTTGGGAACCGGTGCCGGGTTTCCCGGATTACCGCTGGCACTGTTGCTTCCGGCCACTCATTTTCTGTTGGTTGAAGCCAGGCAAAAAAAAGTTTTGTTTTTGCAGCATGTTACCAGGCTTTTGGGCCTTGAAAATGTTGATATCCTCCAGTTGCATTTGCATAAAGGAAATGGTAGTACGGAGGAGTTGGAAATTCCGGTTGCTGCCCTGGTGACCAGAGCAGTATCGGTCCCTGATGAGGTATTTCCAATTGCGGGTGAGGTGCTGGCGCCGGGTGGGATGGTCTTGCTTTCTGCCACTGTCTCTTCACAAGCAAAGATTATGGCGGCATTATCCCTCTATGAGAAATTACGGCTTAAGGAGATCAAAAAAGTTACCATCCCTTTTCTGGAGCAACAGCGATATATGATCCGGATTATTAAGGTGTAATGTTTCCATGGGGAAAATAATTTCCATCGCCAATCAGAAGGGTGGGGTTGGCAAGACCACCACCGCCGTTAATCTGGCAGCTTCGCTGGCCATTGCTGAGCGCAAGACCCTTCTTGTGGACCTTGATCCACAGGGGAATGCCAGCAGTGGTATCGGTTATGAAAGTGATGATAATCAGCGGACCATATACCAGGCGCTGCTCGGACTGATTGATCCCCGGGAGGTTCTTCATCAGACGGCTTTTTCATATCTGGATATCATCCCGGCAAATCCTGATTTGATCGGGGCGGAAGTTGAGCTTTTGCAGTTTGAGCGTCGGGAGTTTATCCTGGCAGACCGGCTGATTCCTTTGCTGGAAGGTTATCAATATGTTATTATTGATTGTTCCCCCTCGCTAGGACTGCTGACCATTAATTCCCTGACCGCATCCGATACCATTTTAATTCCGTTGCAGAGTGAATACTACGCGATGGAAGGCCTTAGCCAATTATTACAGACGGTGAGCCGGATTCAGGAGACGCTTAATCCCAGGCTAGATATTGAGGGAATTCTGCTTACCATGATGGATCAGCGGACCACCCTGGCGCGGCAGGTGGAAAATGAGGTGTGCAAACATTTTGGTCCCCTGGTCTATGAGACCATCATTCCCCGGAATGTCCGACTCAGTGAATCTCCCAGTCATGGGAAACCCATTGCCCTGTATGATGTTTCTTCCACCGGAGCGCAAGCCTACTTTCAACTTGCTGATGAGTTTTTACGCCGGCAAACCAGTGCCATAAATGTCGAGCTCTTCCCGGTTAAGGGAGCACAATGGTAGTTATGGAAAAACAACGAGTCAAAAGATGATGGCTTAATACTCAACTTTCAGAGTTGCTCTAAAAACACTTGAAAGAGATTTCCAAGGATGTTCCGGCATGGCTCTCGCTCATTCTCGCCGGCCGTCCATGGCCGGCTTCCGAGGCATCTTCCGTGAATCATCATCCAGGTGATTTGTTCGGCGGCCAAGCCTGAATATCCTGTAATGTATTCTTGGCAATGTAAGTCAGAAAGTTGAGTTAATGTTTTTACGAAGCCATCAAAAGATGAAAACTAAAAATAAAGGTCACTCATGGCTGATGTAAAGAAAACCTTTACGGTGAAACGGGGTTTAGGCAAGGGTTTGGGAGCGTTGCTTCCCAAAGCAGAGGAGCCAGGCGATGAAAAGCTGATACAATGTTCCCTTTCCTTTATTGAACCGGATAGCAAACAGCCTCGTAAACGTTTTGATCCGGAAAAAATGGCAGAACTGGTTCGTTCCATCAAAGAAAAAGGGGTGGTACAACCGGTGTTGGTCAGGCCGTCGATGCAGCCTGGCAGATATAGGCTGGTGGCTGGAGAACGGCGCTGGCGGGCAGCTCAACAAGCGGGGGTCAGTAAGATACCGGCTTTGGTGCTGACCCTCGATGATCGTCAAGCAGTTGAAATATCACTGATCGAAAACCTGCAGCGGGAAAACCTTAATCCGGTTGAGGAGGCTCAAGGTTATCAACGTCTGATCGATGAGTTTGATTTTAACCATGAAGATGTTGCCAAAACCCTGGGTAAAGATCGTTCAACTGTTACCAACATGGTTCGTCTGCTGAAATTGCCGGTGGCGGTTCTGGCAGAGATGGAAGAAGGGCGTTTGAGTATGGGGCATGGACGGGCTTTGCTGGCTGTTGGAGATGAAGAAGGGCAAATTGCCCTGGCGGAACAGATTATTGCCAGACAGCTTTCCGTTCGCCAGATAGAGCGATTGATCTGTCAAAGGAAAAAAACCGGCAACGATTTAAAAGTCGTGACAGAAACCGAGGTATCACTCTTTGAAAAGGATTTATGTAGCCGTCTGGGACAGGCTATGGGAACCAAGGTAAATCTCCACTGGCGGGATAAGAAACACGAGAAAGGTAGTCTTGAAATTGAGTTCTATGCGGCGGAGGAATTGGAACGTCTGGCGGAGTTGTTGATTCGTTGAGCTATTAACAAGCAGGAAACTGGTTGTGGAATTCCTGCTGCCAGGTGCTAAGGTCAGCCAGCGCTCTTTCGGCATAAGCGGCTTTGCGGGCCGCTTTTTTCATTTTCTTTCCCAGTGCTGGAAAGAGGCCGAAATTGATATTCATCGGTTGAAAATTTTTGCTGTGAGTGTTGGTAATATGGGTTGATAAGGCCCCCAGGGCACAGGTTTCTGGAAAGGGAAAAAAGCTGCCGGAATCTTGAAGCAGCGCAATTTGGGTGCCGACTATCAAGCCGCTGGCTGCCGATTCAAGGTAGCCTTCTACACCGCTGATCTGCCCGGCAAAAAAAAGACGGGGTTCTTTTTGGTGTTGGAAGCAGCGGTTCAATAGCTGCGGGGCATTGATGAAGGTGTTGCGGTGTATGGTGCCGTAGCGATAGATGGCGGCGTTTTCCAGCCCGGGAATCAGCTGGACAACCTTTTCCTGCCATGGAAAGGTCAACCGGGTCTGGAATCCCACCATGTTGAGCATGCTTTTTTCCCGGTTTTCTGAGCGCAACTGCACAACAGCATAGGCTTGTCTTTCCGTACGGGGATCAATCAGGCCAACCGGCTTCAGCGGACCGAAGGCCAGGGTTTCAACTCCCCGAGCTGCCATTGCTTCGATGGGCATGCAGCCTTCAAAAACTTTTCGATCTTCAAATTCTTTTGCCCTTACCTGATCACCTTCAGTAATAGTTTCTACCAGTAGCAGATATTGTTTCCGGTTTAAAGGGCAATTCAGGTAATCACCTCTGACCTCAGGCTGATAACGGTTGCCCCAGAAACAGATATCATAATTGATGGAATCAGCGGCAATGATCGGCGCGGTAGCATCGTAAAAATAGAGTTTTTCCCCTACGACCGTGGTCAAGGTTTCAGCCAGGGCTTCCGAGGTCAGCGGACCGGTGGCGATGACCGTTATGCTGGATGTCGGTAAGTTGGTGACTTCGCCACGAACCAGGGAAATCAGCGGGTGGTTTGAAATGGCCTTGCTGATTTGCTGGGAAAATACTTCGCGGTCGACGGCCAGGGCGGACCCGGCAGGAATGCTGGTAGCTCTGGCCGCTTTCATAATTAGTGAGCTGCATTGCTCCATTTCCCGTTTCAGCAGACCCGCTGCATGATCCGGGCTGTCTGAGCGCAAGGAGTTGGAACAGACCAGTTCAGCCAGTTCCGTTCTGGAATGGGCCGGTGAGAACTTTTCCGGCTTCATTTCATGCAGGGTGACGGGAATATTATGTTGTGCCAGTTGCCAGGCGGTTTCACACCCAGCCAGGCCGGCACCGATGACAGTTACGCTAGAAGACATAATGATCTCTGTCTCAGCCAAACATGGTTAGGCTGATCATGGTTTGCTCAAAGAGTTCAACCAGATTGAAATCAGCATAATAGGGGTCATGCTTTACCAATCCTCCCAAGGTGACGGTAAGTTCACTGATGACTTTCTCCCTGTCCATCTTCAAAGTCTCAATATACCACGATATGCGTTCAGCCAGTTGATATACGATTAAGGAACAGAGGGTTTTTTTTTCTTTCCCGGGGTGGAGCAAGGGGAAGGCAGCTTGTTCATTAATGAGTACCCGCCTGGCCACATGCCGAAGATAGGAAAGCTTTTTTTCCTCCGGGCTGCCGGCATCAGGGGAATTGAGAAAAAATTCCTTGTAGTTGGCATATTCTCCTTTTTTATCCAGGAATTGCTGGATATGAGAGTTCTCGTAAGCCAGAAAACGGGGATCAATGGTTCCGGTTTCATAAAGAAACAGGGGCATGAGGCGCAGTCGACCATCATCAAAGTAGGCGGGAATGGTGGAAAATCCTCCAGCAGCATGGCGTATTTTCCCTTTTTGCAGCAGCCGGGCGGTAATAACCGGCTCCTCTTCAACTTTGGTGATCTGGATTTCTATCGGAGTATTCAAAGTGGTTTCAATCAGGGTTTTCAGGTTGGTCAGGTTTTCCTGATCTTCCTGGCAGGAATCCATGAATTGTCGGTAAAAGCTACGATCCATCAGTATAATCCTTTTAGAGTGAGGATAAGGTACTTAAATTCATATAACTGGGGAACAAAGTCGTTTTATCCCAGTATGAATATCTGCTCAGGAGCGATTTGTGGCAAAGCTTTGGTAGAGGGTCATGATTTTGGCAGGATACTTGGTCGGGAGCCGCATTCCTCGCCGTAAGCGGCGGCGGACATAGGTGGGGCCGCAATTGTAGGCCACCAGGGCTGTTGATAAATCGGTAAAATCGCGAATCAGCGAGGCCAGATAATAGGTGCCTATCAGAATATTGGTTTCAGGATCATGGAGTACTTGCGGGCCACCCCAGGAAGTTTCCAATCGGTTGGCAATCTCACGGGCCACAAAGGGCCTGAGTTGCATCAATCCCAAAGCGCCTTTATGAGACCTTGCCCGGCTGAAAAAGCTGCTTTCCACCTGGATCAGGGCGGCGATGAGCTGTGGATCACAGTTAAAGCGATAACTGGCCTGCAAGATATATTTTGTCAGTTTTGCCGCGCGTTGGTGGGAAATTCCCTGACGCAGCTGCTCAATGTTTGCCGTTAAATGATCAAAGTCCATCAGAGAACAGTCTCTGCCCTTCATGATGGGAACTATTACTTCTTCTTGGGGGGAGTGAGTTGTGTCTAGGGGGGCAGGCAGTAATGAACAAAAAGCCGGCCAGCCGCCTGTCAGGGTAACAATGAACAGAAAAACAGTAGCAATGACCAGGTTACTTACGGATTTTTGATAATTATTCATGCCGGGAAATCTAGTGTATAATTGCTGTTTTGTCAAGGTTTAAGACCGCCTTAAGTCCCATGCCTGAGCATTTTCAGGCCATAAGATTACCGAACAGTCTAGAGACTCTGGGTTGTTTTACGAAGCAGAGGCGTTATTTAGCTGTTGGAAAATCTGATCCAGGATACCATTGATGAAGGCCCCGGAATCCTTATCTCCATAGCGTTTGCTGATTTCGATGGCTTCGTTGATGGAGACTTTTGGAGGGATATCGGGGCAATAGAGCAATTCAAAAACAGCCATACGGAGGATATTACGATCCACATAAGACATGCGGTTTAATTTCCAGTTAAGAGAATAGCTGCTAATGGCCTGGTCAATCTCTTTGAGGTGCTTAAGCACTCCCTGGGTCAATTGATTGGCAAATGGGCGGCTGTCTTTTGACTGGCCGAAATGATCCCAGTAGGTTTCCAGACAGGAACGAAAATCACTTTCCTTGACAATATCCAACATATAGAGCATCTGCAGGGAAAACTCCCTGGATTTTCGTCGACTGCTGGTCATAATATATTAGGTCTCAATTGTAGCAGATGGATCAAATGTTATGTAAAAGATCAATGGTTTCCAGCAGGCTGACCGCAGCATCCCAGCCTTTATTCCCTGCTTTGGTTCCTGCCCTTTCTATGGCCTGTTCCACGTTGTTGGTGGTCAGAATGCCAAAGGCAATGGGCAGCTCGGTTTCCAGCGAAGTCTGGGCAATTCCCTTGCTGACTTCAGCGGAAACGTAATCAAAATGAGGGGTGTCCCCTTTAATGACTGCTCCCAGGCAGATGATCCCATCAAATTTACCACTTTTAGCCAGTTTCTTAGCGACCAGGGGAATTTCAAATGCTCCTGGAATGCGATAGACCTTGCAGCAATCAGGGTCAACGCCGTGTCGTTGCAGGGCATCCAGTGCCCCTTCCAGCAGGCGCTCAGTAATAAAGCTGTTGAAGCGGCTAATGACCAGCGCGATGCGGTATGCCCCGCCCTGATGCAGATTGCCTTCGATGTATTGTGCCATTGTTATTCCCCTTGCTGTCTGTTGGCCACCTTGAAAAATGGCCTTTTTGCTCGATTACTGCGTTAGGCTCAAATTATAATCCTCAAAATATGACATATATTCCTGCGGCTATAATTATCGCCTGCCTTGAACTCAAACAAAAATTCTAATTTTTCAAGACAGCCTGTTGTTTTGATCAACATGATCCATGACTTTGATGATATGGCCCATTTTCTCACATTTGGTTTTCATGTAGCCCAGGTTTATTTCATTGGGTTCAATTTCCATCGGTACCCGTTCCGCCACTTCAATGCCATATCCCTGCAGGCCGATGATTTTTGTGGGATTATTGGTTATGAGGCGGATTTTTTTCAGGCCCAGATCTGCCAAAATCTGGGCACCGATGCCATAATCACGCAGATCAGGTTTGAAACCAAGTTCTTCATTGGCTTCGACGGTATCCCGTCCATGTTCCTGCAGGCAATAGGCTCTCAACTTGTTGACCAGGCCGATTCCCCGGCCTTCCTGGCGCATATAGAGGAGGACGCCCCGCCCTTCCTTTTCAATCATTTCCATGGCTGCATGCAGCTGGTCGGCACAATCGCAGCGCAGGGAACCTAATGTGTCACCGGTAAAACATTCGGAATGAACCCGGACCAATGTGGGAGTCTCTTCGTCAAGTTCACCTTTAATCAAAGCCAGATGGTCAAGTTTGTCCACGTCGTTTTCATAGACAATGATTTCAAAATTTCCGTAACGGGTGGGCAAATGTGCTAGCACCGCCTTGCGAACCAGGGATTCTTTGCGCATACGATAGGCGATGATATCGGCAATGGAAATAATTTTCAGTTCATGTTCCCGGGCAAATTCCTTTAATTGGGGCATCCGGGCCATGGTGCCATCATCATTCATGATTTCACAGATGACCCCATAAGGTTTCAGTCCGGCAAGCCGGGCCAGGTCTACTGATCCTTCGGTTTGTCCGGTGCGGACCAGAACTCCGCCTTTCCGGGCCCGCAAGGGAAAAATATGGCCCGGGCGGTTTAAATCATGGGGGCTGGCAGCATCATCAATGGCGGTTAAAATAGTTTTGGCCCGATCGGCTACGGATATCCCGGTGGTGACCCCACGCCGAGCTTCAATAGATATGGTAAAAGCGGTCTGGAAACTGGAGGTGTTATCGGAAACCATGGGCGGCAGGTTAAGGTAATCAGCTCGTTTTTCGGTTAAACTGAGGCAAACCAGGCCCCGGGCATATTTAGTCATGAAATTAATGCCTTCGGGGGTGACTTTCTCGGCTGCCAAAACCAAATCCCCCTCATTTTCCCGGTCTTCATCGTCAACCAGAATGACCATCTTGCCAGCTTTTATATCTTGTAAAGCATCTTCGATTTTTGCAATAATCATCACTTTTCCTTCTCATTAATAATAAAATATATAGTGTTTATCCGTTAGCCAGCCTATTTTGTTTTCCGATTGCGGGAATTTTGGAAGCTTAACTCAAGCAAAACCGTGCTTTTTGAGAAACGTTCTATCAATGGGGGACACAGACCCTTTTTCTTCCTCCTTATGAAGAAATCGATAAATATATTTTCCCACCAAGTCATTTTCCAGGTTGACAACATCATTTACCTGCCGCCACCTGAGTGTCGTTCGGTTGAGTGTGTGGGGGATGATGGATAGTGCAAAAGAGGTGGTGTCGCAGCTGGCAATCGTTAGGCTGATACCGTCAATAGCGATGGAGCCTTTTTCAACAACATAACGAATAAGTTGGGGGGAGGTGGTAACGGTGAAAATAGTAGCATTGGCATCTGGCGTGCGCGCATTGATGGTGCCGGTTCCATCAATGTGGCCGGAGACGAAATGCCCGCCAAAGCGGCCATTGGCAGCCATAGCCCGTTCCAGATTAACTGGATCCTGTCGCTGGAGTAAACCAAGAGTGGATCGCTCCAGTGTTTCGGAGGAGACGTCAAAATGCATAGAAGAGGCGGAAATATCAGTGACCGTCAGGCAGATCCCATTGACTGCGATACTGTCTCCAAGGTGACAATCCTGGCGAACGAGTTTTCCTCTAACGGCCAGGCTGCCGGAGCCTCGAGTTACCTTAATATCTTCAATGTAACCGATCTCTTCAATAATGCCAGTGAACATGATATCCGAATGTTGCTATAATGAGTGGTAATCTGAGCCACAATTTTCACCGAGATATAGCAATAATTCCTTTTAGAGTCAAGAAAAAACCCGGAAATGAGGTGTAGGGACAGGAGGGTGATTCGCGGCGGACGCCTCGGAGTCGGTCATGGACGGCCGGCGGGAATGAGCGAGAGCCATGCCGGAACATCCATGGAAATTTCTATCAGCCTGCCGCCCAGCCTGCCGATAGGCACGGAGACAAGCAGGGCTGTTTTTGTGGAAACTCAGAAAGTTGAGGATAAATAAAATCTATGGTAACTGAAACGAACTTTTATGGTCGATGATAACCTAATAAATACAATATAAGAAATACTTGACAATGAGCATTCATTTGGTTTAATAGTGATTGTCCATCAATTGAGGCTTGTTTTTTTCATTTTTCTTTGCCTTTATTGCAGGTGTATACTTTGGGTGTTCCTTTGTAACTGGTTCCGCCCTGTGGTTTGTTTCTTCATGCTGTTTCAAGGTTTTGGGTTTTTTTGTTTAAAGCCTGAATTGGGCTGTTAGCTTTTGGTCGTTAGCTGTTAGTTCAATGATTACATCATGTTTCCTATTGTAAGCTGTTACCTGTTAGGTTCTATTGCTCATGAACGTAATGCCTTGATTTTTTAAAGCTAAACGCTGATAGCTTAACTTAGGTAAAGAGTAAATGGGGTTGTCTGCTGAGGTTGCCGGCTGTAAGTGGCTGGAGAAGCAGGATCCCCTATCGTAAGCTGCTGTTTTTATTATCTTATAATTTTAAAAGATGAGGAAATGCAGATGAAGTCTGGAAGCAATCTCGAGAGGGTTTTAACCGCGGGACATTTTGCCTTTACCGGGGAGGTCGGGCCGCCCCGGGGAGCAAATGTCGAAGTGATCAGGGAAAAAGCTAAATTCTTGAAGGGAAATGTTGATATGGCCAACATGACCGACAATCAGACGGCCATGGTCCGCATGTCAAGCTGGGCCGGCTCGCTGATTTTACTGGAGGAAGGGGTAGAACCCAACTACCAGATGGTCTGTCGGGATCGCAACCGGATTGCCATGCAGAGTGATATTCTTGGTGCTTATGCCCTTGGAATCCAGAATATTCTTTGCTTGTCCGGTGACCATCAGCAGTTTGGTGATCATCCCAAGACCAAAGGAGTGTATGATGTTGACTCTATCCAGTTGGTCAGTATGGTTAAAAAAATGCGGGATGAGGGCAAGTTTCTTGGTGGGGATGACCTGAACGGGGCGCCGAAAATGTTCATTGGCGCGGCGGCTAACCCTTTTGCTGAACCTGTAGAGTGGCGTGTCTATCGTTTGGCGAAGAAAGTGGCTGCGGGAGCCGACTTTATCCAGACCCAGTGTATTTTTAATATGGAAAGGATGCGCGAGTGGGTTCATCAGGCTAACGAGATGGGGCTGACGGAAAAAGTCTATATTTTAGCTGGCATAACTCCAATGAAGAGTGTTGGTATGGCGAAATATATGAAGAATAATGTTCCGGGTATGGATGTCCCTGATGAGATTATTTCTCGCTTGCAAGGTGTGGAGAAGAAAAAAGCTGCTGATGAAGGTATAAAGATTGCCTGTGAACAGATTGCGGAATTTAAAGAAACGAAAGGCATAGCTGGTGTACACTTAATGCCCATTGAGTGGGAACATAGGGTGCCGGAAATTGCCGAGCGAGCCAACATGCTGCCCCGACCGTAAGTGTAGATTAAATATTTTTATCTCTAGAATGCTTGGTAATGTAACAGGAGGTATCCATGAATGAAATATACGGTATTGTCCGGGGACCGCTGGCGCTGGCCGCTATAGTGGTGTTTGTCGCTGGCCTCATTTTTCATGCCCGGCGATTTTTCTCCCTGACCAGGGAGAAGCCTGTCGTCCTTCCCCCCGCAAGTCTTCTTGGAAAGATAGAACCGCGAAGTGGTCCAAGCCTTGATGCTATTAATAACAGTATGCTGGGTGTTCACCCGTTCTTGACCGTGATCACCACTATTTTTCATGTCTGTCTTATTATGCTGCCGATTTTCCTGTTGGCGCATAATGTTCTTCTCTATGAATCATTTGGTTTCAGTCTCTTTGTTTTTCCCGGATTGGTGGCCAATATCCTCACGGTGTTTGTGATTCTGGGAGGAGTTTTTTTCTTTCTGCGCCGCATCTTTGTATATCGGGTCCGGGCTATTACGAGCCCCTATGACTACATCATACTGCTGATAGTTGCGGCCCCTTTTTTAACGGGGTACATGGCTACCCGCCAGTGGTTCGATTATGACACCATGCTGATTCTGCATATTCTGTCCGGGGAACTGATGCTGGTGGCCATTCCTTTTACCAAGCTGAAACATGGGCTTTTGTTTTTTCTCTATCGTTACCTGATGCATTATGAACATAGCCTGGGGTCGGGAACGAGGGTCTGGTCCTATTCTAAATCGGTAAAATAAATCAGAGAGCGAAAAGGGAGTAAAGTCAATGGCTGATCAAGAGAAAAAACCAGTTGATACGGCAGCAATTGCCGGTATGCTGCAGAAGAAAGAAGTAGAGATGAAGCGTGTCTTGAATTACTGTGTGCATTGCAGCATCTGTGCTGAGAGTTGTTTTTTGTATATGGCTCATAATGGGGATCCCCAGTACATGCCTTCCTTTAAAGTAATTAATTCCCTTGGCAAGCTGTATAAGAAAAAAGGGAATGTTGACCGGGAATTTTTGGAAGGGATCAAAGGATTGGTGTGGGGAAACTGTGTGCTTTGCCATCGCTGCTACTGTCCTATCGGGATTGATATTCCCAGAATGATTGATTTTACGCGCAGTATCTGCCGATCTGAAGGGGTATATCCTGAGCAGGATGGGGGCGAAAGTTGGCTATAACGGCAAAGGAGAAATGGAAGATGAAAGAGAAAAACCTGATACATGTGCTTTTGGGGGTAATGTTGGTGCTAGTGTATGCCTCTACACTGTGGGCGCAGCCGGAGACAATAGTCATAAAAAATCCGGAAGTATTTAAGAATGCGCGACGGCCCGCGGTTACTTTTCCCCATGAACGTCACTTAACGGATTTAGAGTGTCTCGATTGTCATCATCGGTATGACAAAGGAGAGAATGTCCTTGATGAAGAGACGTTGGAAGAAGGAAATGCTGCTCTCCGCTGCGCCAGCTGTCATAATCAGAACGCCCGGCTGGGGTTGCGGCAGGCGTATCATCGCAAATGTACCGGATGCCACACGAAAATGGGAAAGGAAGGGAAAAAAACTGGTCCCCGAACGTGTGGCGGCTGTCATGTCGTACAATAAATGAATCTTTTTTGAACGGAGGAAAAAGTGATTATAGCTGAGAGAAAGCCCCTTGAAGAAATTAAGGATATGATCAAGGGCTATAAAAGGGTTTTGAATGTCGGTTGTGGCGGATGTACGTCCATTTGCCTGGCCGGGGGGCAGAAAGAGGTGAATACCCTGAATGCCGATCTGGAAAAGGATCTCAGTTCGGAAAATATCGTTCTGGATATTGATAGTTTTGTGATTGAACGTCAATGCAACTATGATTTCTTTGAAGCTTTGGATGAAATGGTTGCCAACTATGATGCGGTGCTTTCCATGGCCTGTGGGGTAGGGGTGCAATTTGTAGCCGAACGTTATCCTGAAACTCCGGTATTTCCGGCATTGAACACCGTTTTTTGTGGGGCTGATCGGGATATCGGTTGGTTTGAAGAAAGCTGTCGTACCTGCGGGGACTGTGTGCTGGCGGAAACCGGTGGTATTTGTCCGGTGACCCGGTGTGCCAAAGGTCTTTTCAATGGACCCTGCGGGGGGACCCGGCTGGATGGTACCTGCGAAGTGGATAAAGATACTCCCTGTGCCTGGTATGAGATTTACCAACGTTTGAAGGCTCAGGGCCGGTTGGAAAACATTATCAAGATAAAGCCTCCGAGGGAGTGGGAGAACCAAACCCGCAGAAGCCTCATACAGGAAGACTACAAACAAAGATATATCGGCTAATCTATAAAAATAGTCGTTTAAACGCCCTGATTTGTGCTCATTGAAAGAACGGTGAGCCTTATGAGGGCGTTTTTTTTGGAAATATGCTTGTGATGGATAAACTCTTAGATCAGCATCGGATTGAGCAGATTGTTGAACATCTGGCCCGCCAAATTGCAGCCGATCAGACTGATGATCAGCCACTTATGGTTGTTGGGCTGCTAAAAGGCTGTCTGCCGTTCATGGCTGATCTTTGTCGATTTCTGTCGAGGTTTGGTGTTCGGGTTGAGATGGAATATCTTCGGGTTAAGAGTTATCTTGGCAGACGTTCCAGTGGCACTGTGCAGATTTTTGAACTGCCGGAATTGGATCTGGCAGGCAGGGAAATTCTCTTGGTTGATGATATTATTGATACCGGTTTGACTCTTCGTGAAGTCGTCCGCTTTTTTCGTGAACGGGGTGCTGTCAGGGTTAAAACCTGTGTATTGCTCAGCAAGGAGGGGAGTGATGTGCAGGCTGTTGATTACCTTGGGACCACTATTCCTGATATTTTCGTTGTCGGCTACGGACTAGATGATGATGAACGGTACCGGGAGTTGCCTTCTATTGGTGTGGTAAACCAGGATTAAACGGATGCTGCTTGTTCCTACATAGAGCGGTTCCCGGATTAACAAGTTTCCATCCGGAAACTGGTGTCCCCGGATGGGCAATCAGCTCTCTGCAGGTAAATATTCGGCTTGCAATAAAATTTAAAAAAAGTAAGGGACACAGCCGAATTTTTTTGATATAACAATTGACATGAATACTTCATGTCGAAAACAGTCCTTTTTACTTCCTGTAGAGGCTGGACAAGTCAATGCTCAACTCGTCCACATACCATCCCAAGTTACAATCACAAAACGAGAATATTTATATCTTACAAGAACTGCAACCTATTGGCAAGGACAACATAGATAAGCTACCTTCTTTTGTCACTGTGCCAATACCTGCCAAAGTTATTCCCAAAAGTCAGTATGGAATCTCAATATAGGAAGACGTCTTACTGAGCAAATGCCTTTACTGTCAACCGACTAATCGTCTTCTTGCTCAATATGGCGAATTGGGATTAACTATCTCACTGGGTAGTATTGCCGGTGGCCTAAAAACAATTAAAAACTTATTTCAAACAATTTACGATGCACTCTACATTCAGCAAATGTCAGAAAACAGATTCCACAATGATGAAAGTGGTTGGCGAGTTTTCGAGAGCGTAAACGGCAAAATTGGTAACCGCTGGTGGCTATGGGTATGTTGTTCAGTTTCAGTTATCTTTTATCAGATTGCGCAAGGGCGCGGTGCAAACGTTGTCGTAGAACATTTTGAAAACTCAACCCAGCAAAATATTATTGTCGTTTGTGATAGATATAGCGCTTATAAATCATTGGCAAAGCAACTTTCATTTATTATCCTGGCTTTTTGCTGGGCCCATGTTCGTCGTGATTTTCTAGACGCGGCTAAAAAATATCCTAAGCTGGTAGAATGGGCTCTGGATTGGGTCAATAAGATTGCCTTACTTTATCACATAAATAACCAACGCGTTAAAAAGTTTGACTCAAAACAGATAATTCAATGGCAATCTGCTGATTTTAAAAAAGAACATGAAAAACTTGTTGAAGCGATGAATACCATGGCTGATGAACGAGATGCCTTCATCGATTCATACAAACCTCATGATCCTGAAACAACCTTGCTTACAGAAGTAAAGTATAAAATCCTTATCAGTCTGCAAAATCACTGGCAGGGATTAAGCGTTTTTGTCGAACATCCTGAAGTGCCAATGGATAACAACAAAGCTGAGAATTTAATTCGCAATCCTGTGACCGGGCGTAAGAATTTTTATGGTTCTGGAAGCCTTTGGAGCTTCCAGCTAGCAGCAATGATGTTTAGCATCTTTCAAACTATGATATTAGGTGGCTTAAATTGCAGACACTGGTTAAGATCATACTTAACCGCCTGCGCAGATAACCATGGTCAGCCCCCAGAAGATTTATCACCATTTCTTCCTTGGGAAATGGATGATATACGCAAACAACAACTTAGCAAACCATTTAACACATCATGATCTGGTATTGTGGTAGAGATTTCACATCTCAAGAGCTTACCCAAATTAAATCCCTCATAAGAGATAATCCTCAGCTTAACCGATTCCGGCTTTCTAAAGAAGTTTGCAAGATGTTTCAATGGTTGAAACCTGATGGCAAGCTCAAGGATATGTCATGTCGCGTAGCCATGTTACGTATGTATGAGGATGGATTGATCCGTTTGCCGCCACCAACCCAAATAAAACGACCTGTCAGAAAAATAGAATTTACACCGGATACCAATCCCCAGGAATCAATTCTTGCTAAAGTTAATTTGCTACCTGAATTGCGTTTTCTGATAGTTAACAAATCAGATTCAGCTCTCTGGAATGAGTATATTGCAAGATACCATTATCTCGGATACACGCCTTTGCCTGGAGCTCAACTACGTTATTTTATTTATGCTGGCGAACAACTCGTTGCATTGACTGGCTTTGGGGCCGCTGCTTGGCAAACTGCTCCAAGGGATCAATTTATCGGCTGGAGTCATGAACAACGAAAAAAGAATCTTCATTTGGTTGTCAATAATGCCCGTTTTTTAATCTTGCCTTGGATAAAATCCAAAAATTTGGCATCAAAAATCCTTTCAATAACAGCCAGAAATCTTCCGGATGACTGGGAAAAGAGATATTGCATCAGGCCCATATTATTGGAAACCTTTGTTGAAACACGGAGGTTTGCCGGTACTTGTTACAAAGCCGCTAACTGGCAATTATGCGGACAAACCAAAGGCCGGGGAAAACTTGGGCCAGCAGGAAAAATAAGTGTTTCCATTAAAGATGTTTTGGTTTATCCTTTGGACAAACAATTTAGGAAAATTTTGAAAAAATGAACTTTTGAAAACAAAGCCGAATATTTACTTCGTACGCGCCAAATAATATCAATAGGTGAAAATTCATTAAGCAGAAGAGAGAACAAACTCCATTGTAAAGACACATAAAGAAGAAATTATGATACATCGAATAGAAATTTATTATCCACAGCCTGAGTTGGATACCCGTGCCCGGCGGATATTTGACCGTCTTAACGGTTTAGGTTTGAGTGGCAGGATCTCTGCTGTCTTTATTTCTGATATCTATAGCCTTGAGGGGGATTTTAGCGCTGCGGAGCTGCTGCAGGCGGCCCAGTTATTGAGTAATCCCGTTGTTCATCAGTTTATTATTGATAAAGCGCGGACACTGAAAGACTTTTCCCATGCCATCGAAGTTGGCTTTCTTCCAGGGGTTACGGATAATGTTGCTTCAACGACCAGGGAAACCCTTCAGGACAGCTGGCAGCATCGGTTTCCCCGGGAAGCCAGGATTTACAGCAGCCGGATTTTTTACCTGGTTGGCGATATTGATGAGCAGGATGTGGCGCGTATCTCTGCCAGCCTGGCAAATCCCCTGATTCAACAGGTTCATGTCAAAACCCAGGTAGGCTACCGGACGGAAGGGGGGATGGATCCGGTGGTTCCCCGGGTATCCTTAACGGAAACAGCCGGGGTTAAAACCATCGATCTTGACATCCCGGTTGCGCAGCTGGAAATCCTGGGTAAAAAGGGAATTATTGATCATTATGATGACAATGAGCGGCCGGTGTTCCGGGGGCCTCTGGCACTAGGGCGGCCATATCTTGATGTTATTATAGATTATTTTAAGCATAAGGAGCATCGTCATCCCACAGATATTGAGCTGGAATCCCTGGCACAGACCTGGTCCGAACACTGCAAGCATACGATTTTTGCCGCTTCCATAGATGAGGTGGTTGATGGTTTGTATCGGCATTATATCAAGGGGGCGACCGCAAAAATACGAGGTTTCCGGGGAGAAGATGATCCTTGTGTTTCCGTTTTTGTGGATAATTCTGGTGCCATTATTTTTGATGATGAATACCTGGTAACCGATAAAGTGGAGACCCATAATTCACCATCAGCCTTGGATCCTTTCGGCGGGGCGATTACCGGGATTGTCGGGGTCAACCGGGATACGGTCGGTTTTGGCCTGGGGGCAAAACCGGTTTTGAACCGCTACGGTTTCTGTTTTGCCGATCCCGAAGATTATGTACCGATTTACCGTTCTCCCGCTCGTCAGAACCAGGCCCTTTTGCCCCGCCAGATCATGGATGGTGTCATTGATGGAGTGCGGGTGGGTGGCAATTGTTCCGGTATCCCCACCACCCAGGGTTTCATGGTCTTTGATCACCGCTACAAGGGGAAGCCGCTGGTTTTTGTCGGGACAGTCGGTCTGATTCCACGTTTCATCGATGATCTGCCCAGCCATGAAAAAAAGGCGAAAGCCGGCGATTATATTGTCATGGTTGGTGGTCGTGTGGGTCTGGATGGTATTCATGGGGCGACGTTTTCGTCCGAAGCTTTGACCGGTGGCAGTCCGGCGACGGCGGTGCAGATAGGGGATCCCATTACCCAGAAGAAGTTTTCAGATTGCCTGGTCAAGGTTGCCCGTGATTTAAAACTGTATAACAGTATTACTGACAACGGTGCTGGCGGACTGTCCTGTTCGGTGGCGGAGATGGCCCGCGAATGTGGCGGTTGTCTGGTGGAACTGGATAAAGTACCGACTAAATATCCTGGCATGGCCCCCTGGCAGATATGGATAAGTGAATCTCAGGAAAGGATGACCCTGGCGGTGCCACCGGAAAGCTGGGAACAGTTGCAAGATTTACTGAGTCGCCAGGGAGTTGAAGGAACTATCATTGGCAAGTTTACCGACACTGGTCGCTGCCAGGTACTCTATCAAGGGCAGACGGTGGTGGATCTGGATCTTGACTTTCTCCATAATGGTTTGCCAGCGAAAGTTCTGCAAACCGAGCCTTGCCGTGTGGTCTTGTCGCCGGTTGCATTACCGCTTAAACTACCGGTCAATGACCTTTTTCTTAAACTGTTTTCCCGTTTGAATATCTGTTCCCGTTCCTTTGTCAGTACCCAGTATGATTATGAAGTTCAGGGTGGATCGGTGCTAAAACCTTTAATTGGTCGGAACCGGATTGATAATTTTGCCACTGTGGTCAGACCGGTACTGGATAAACCGCGGGGAGTTGCCGTCTCCCAAAGCCTGTATCCTTCTTATAGTGAACTGGATCCTTATGCCATGGCAGCCGCTGGCATTGATACCTCCATCCGCAATTTGTTGGCGGTTGGCTGTCCCTTTGAGCGCATAGCCCTGCTGGACAATTTCTGCTGGTGTTCCTCAAATGACCCCGGCCGGCTCTGGCAGTTGAAAGAAGCAGCTCGGGCGTGTTATGAAATAGCGGTGGAATATGGGACACCATTTATTTCCGGCAAAGACAGCATGTTTAATGATTTTTGTGGTTTTAATTCCGATGATCAGCCCATAACCATCTCTGTGCCTCCCTCCTTGTTGATCTCTTCCCTGGGGGTTATCCCCCACGTTGACCGGGTCCGTTCCTTTGCTTTCCAGGAAGCGGGTGATTTAATTTACCTGATCGGGGAGACGGGCAGTGAACTGGGAGGCAGCGAGTTCCTGGCTTTGTTGCGGGACGAAAAATTGTTTGCAGGTGAAGAAACGGGCCTTGTGCCCCAAGTGCAGGCTGGGGATTTTCAGGCGGTGTATGGGCAGGTTTCCGGTTTGGTTGAACAGGGATTATGTCATTCTCTCTATCCGCTGGCTCAAGGTGGCTTGGCGGTAGCTCTGGGAAAATCAGCCATGGCCCATGGCCTGGGGGCAACCATCAAGATTCCTGATGATAAACGGCTGGAGCATTATTTATTTGCTGAATCCCTGGGACGATTTTTGGTAAGTATCAATCCCCGGAAGTGTCAGGTTTTTGAATCTGCAGCCGCTGCAATTCCTTGCTATTACCTGGGCACCGTCAATAAAAGTGGTCGTTTGGAAGTGCTGCAAGGCGAAACAAAGTGGGTTGATATATCAGTTGACGCCTTGCTGTCCGCATATCGGCAACCTTTTTCAGGTTTTTAGGGAGAGGATATATGGCTTCACCCAGAGTTCTGGTGCTGACCGGTTACGGCATCAATTGTGAGGAAGAAACGGCATTTGCTTTCAGTCGCTGTGGGGCACAATGCCAGATTATGCATGTGAATGATCTGATTGCTGATCCAGGGCAGCTGAGACAGGCGCAGATTTTTGTCGTTCCCGGCGGCTTTTCCTACGGTGATGATACCGGTTCCGGCAACGCGCTTGCCAACAAGATGAGAAATACCCTCTGGCCGGAATTGATGGATTTTGTCCTTGGTGACCGCTTGGTGCTGGGAATATGCAATGGTTTTCAGGTGTTGGTGAATCTTGGTTTGTTGCCGGGGTTTGCTGAAAACTATGGTGAACGCCAGGTGGCATTGATTTCCAATTCTTCATCACGCTATGAGTGTCGCTGGGTGGATTTGCTGGTGCCGAAAAACCATTCCATTTTTTTACAGGGTCTGGACCGGCTCCATCTGCCCATAGCCCATGGAGAAGGCAGGTTTTATGCCCCCCCTGAAATTTTGCCGCGCCTCCAGGATGGCGGCAATGTGGCGGTGATGTATGTGGATCAGCAGGGGAAGCTGGCTGGGGGAAAGTTTCCGCAAAATCCCAACGGCTCACTGTTTGATATTGCCGGGATTTGTGATGGCAGTGGAAAGATTTTAGGGATGATGCCACACCCTGAACGGGCACTGGTGCTCAGCCAGTTGCCTTCCTGGCCGGATATGACCGCCCGACAGGAAACAGGGAAATGGGATGATCCTGGTCCTGGTTTTGCTCTTTTCCAAAATGCGGTCAATTATTTTTCCAAATAGAAATAATCAAGATGGATGATAACCGGCCGGGTCAACTTCACTGTAAATAGGCGTAGATTGATTATGGCGGTCATATCCATTTTCCTGTCGTCCGGAGCATTTTTGATTTCTTTGAGCGGGATGGCGAAATCATTCCATCCTGGTTGGCAGGTTAACTGCCGATTGAAGCGATCATGGTAGGTATTTCCTGATTTACAGTGGTAGCGGTCATGAAGGCGGCAAACGATGGTCAGTGGTGTTTCCGCCCCGCTGTGGACACTGAAATGCAGGGTACTATAGTGCGACCAATCCGAAGGGAAATAAAGGAGAGAATCTCCTGAATACTGCTCAGTTGTCAACAAAATCTTAAGGGAAGACTGCCCATGGCGGGTCAGCTGATGGTCTTTTTCCCCTCGTTCCCAGCGGGCAAGTTCAAGTGGAGTTTCAAAATCAGCCAGCAGGGGAAACTGATGTCTGGCGATGGTTTCATCAACCAGGGCTTTACCCAGTGGGATAAGGGTCAAGAGGGTCAGGACGATGATCAGGGCCCGGAAGCGCCGGAAGTTGGTGGTTCCCATAGATCTGCCAACTGGCAACAGGAATGTTGTTGCGATCAGGGTTCCCAGGCAGTCGCGCCAGATGTCGCCAATATCTGGTGTTCGCTGATAGAAAATTTGTAAAAGTTCGGTGAGTCCTCCGGTGATAAGCGTCAGCAATAGCAGCATGATCACTAACGCAGAGAATTTCCGGGGCAGGAATCTTTGTCCGTGATACCAACAAATAACGCTTAAAGCGGCAAAAAAAATGACATGACCAAGGTTCCAGGCCTGGGTAACCGAGCGCAGGGCAAGATCATCCGGCCCGCCATAGAACAGTAATATGCTGCCAATGACAGCACAGATATAATAGGTGAATCTTTTTGCTGGTGTAATAGAGTCGGTTGTCATGTTGAAATCTCTGCAGTCAGTTTTTTCCTATCTTCTTGTAACACAAACTTCAGGCGAATAAAAAAGCTAAAAGTGTTGCTGCTGCTTGAGCGTATTTCAAGCTGGCTGGCCGCATGCTGCAGGGGGTATTCGCCGGATAGTGCCATGGCTGAAGAATGATGAAAAATTATGCCTGAACTGCCGGAAGTCGAAACTGTTGTTAGGGCTTTACGTCCACATCTCCTTGGTCGGAGGATGATCAGGGTAGATGTTCTGACGGTGAAGCTACGCAAGCCGCTTGCCCCGTTTAAACAGAAGTTGGTAGATGTTTTCGACCGGGAAATTATCAAAATTTCCCGGCGGGCAAAGTATATTGTGGTTGAATTTACCGGCATGCGGGTCATGCTGCTGCATCTGGGCATGAGCGGTTCCCTGAAAATTGTTCCTGGGGATGTGCCGGTGGAAAAGCATGAACGTATAATCTGGTTTTTCGATGATGGGCGCAGTCTGCGCTTTCATGATCCCCGTAAATTTGGTCTGGTTGACATCTTGCCGCTGCAAATTCCAGGATCTCTCCCTGAATGTCTGGACAACCTGCCGCCTGAAACCCTTGGGGAGCATTTTTCTTCCAACTATCTCCATCGCCTGAGCCGTGGCCGCCGGCGACCGATTAAATCACTGTTGATGGATAATCATTTTGTGGTTGGGATTGGTAATATTTATGCCAGCGAATCATTGTTTCGGGCCGGGATTGATCCATTATCTCCAGCCGGTAAACTGACGCTGCCACGATATCAGAAGCTTGTGCAAGCCATCAGGCAGGTTTTGCAGGAAGCAATCGCTGCCGGGGGCACTACCATCAATGACTTTTCTGGAGTGGATGGCAGTGAGGGGAAGTTTGCCCGCCAGTTGAATGTGTATGGACGGGCAGGGGAAACCTGTTTGACCTGTAACAAGGCAATCATTTTAAAATCTGTTATTGGTGGTCGTTCCACTTATTATTGTCCCCATTGCCAAAAATAATTTTCCCGGGTTTTACCAGTTTAATGAAACCAGGTCCCATAACGGGTAAACTAAGATACGCTTGGGGACGTCTATGATCAGTGGAGGAACCTTCAGGTATGATGTCTTCAGGCCGTGATGTTGGTAACTGATATTGCGGATATTGAATCTCTATGGATCATAATACTTTTGCCCAGTTCCTGGACCAATGGCAGAACGATATTTTCCGGATGATCCGATCCAGGGTTAATGCACTGGCTGATGCGGAAGATATCATGCAGGAAGTGCTCTTAAAGCTCTACCGTGGGCTTGACAGTTTCCGTGGTGAATCGCAACTGAAAACCTGGATATATAGACTGGTAAAAAATGCCATAGCCGACTATTATCGGAAGCCATGGTGGAAATTTGAATGGGTCCGGGAGCGGGAATTTTCCGATGGTTCAAAGTCGCAGCCGGTATTGGAACAATATCTTGACGAACAACAAGTTTCAGCTTTGGATGCAGTGCTCAATAACGAGCAGGGGGAACACTTTTTGAAGCTGGTGGATCGTCTCAGCCCGGCAGAAAAGGAATATTTTATCCTCAGATTTTTGGACGGTTTTTCATTATTGCAGATATCAGAGGCGACCGGTAAAAATCTGAATACCATTAAAACCCATCTTTATCGATCAGTTAAAAAAATGAGAACCTACTTGCTGGAGGAGTCATGATGAATAGCTCGTTATCTTCTTCCACTTGTGAAGATCATCAGCTGACGGTCCTCATTGATGGTGAGCAGTGCTCTCCAGATTTCCAAGAACATGTTTCCTCCTGTCCAGGCTGTCAGCAGCAACTGCTGCGTTTTAAGCAAAAGGTGAATGAAACTCGTGATTACCTTGTCCCGTCAACCTTGCAAATGCAGCGGATTCGGGCTAGGGTGTGGGATGAAATGGAGAGAAAGGCTGACCGGGGATGTAGCTGGCAGCCGGCATGGACTTCAGCGCTGGTTCTGGGATGTTTTATTCTGCTGACTTTTATGATACCTTATCACTTTCCTCCTGTGGCTCAGGTTGCTTTGGCAGGTCCCTCGCTGTATGCCAGTGCAGACAGTCTGGAAGTCATGGCGGATCAATTATTGCCGGGAACAGCAGCTTCTGATCCTGTATGGGTAATCACTTTGAGTGGTGGAGTTCCGGAGGCTGATAGTATGGAACAAATAGATGAAATGATAGACCTACTTATTCCAGAAACAGGAGAACAGACATGAACCGGAAAAAGGCTTTGCTTATGGCACTGGTGATTACTTTTGGCTTGTTGTCGGCATTGTCGGGATGGGCTGGAGGCAGCCGGGCAGACTTGCTGCGAAAATGGTGGCGTAATGACCGATTTGCGGCCCGCTTGGCTTTGACAGCGGATCAAAAACAGAGACTGGATGAACTGTTTGCCGAGCATCGACTTGAATTTATTGAATTACGCACGGAAGTGGAAAAAAGTGCGGTCCGGTTGGAACAGTCCATGGAGTCAAAAGCCTTTTCAGAAAGTCAGGCAAGAGAACGGCTGGCTGAGTCCCAGCGTGCCAAAGAACGGCTGAATAATGCCCGAATGGAATATCTGCTGGAGGTACGGGGAATTCTCTCTCGGGAGCAGTTTATGAAGTTAAAAAAAATTACGGAAGAAAGACGACAGAGGCGGCAGAAAAAATAGTCGATGGCGCGCCTGAAATCGTCGCGGCCAAAACCGCCTGCCTGTCGGTAGACACGGCTATGAGCCAAGCCCGAACATCCTGTAATGTATTCCTGGCAATGTAAGTCAGAAAGTTGAGTAAAATAATATTGCAGCAAAAGGTATGCGAACAGCAGTGATTTAATTTACTCCTAAGTTGAGCGGTTAGCCATTAGCATTTAGCTTTGAAAAACCAGGGCATTACGTTAATGAGAAATAACACCCAATAGGTGAAAGTTTGCAATAGTCAACATCATGTAATCATTAAACTAATAGCTAACTGCTAAAAGCTAATAGCTTAATTTAGGTTACTGAAACAGCATAGAGCCAAAATTGTTTTTGAGATTAACCCTAAGGGAAAGGAGTAACGGATGAGCAGCCGGTCATTTTGCCCGCTAAAGGATCAATCAGCGTTGGTTATTGTGGATTTTCAAGATGCCATTTTAAATACTTTTGCCCCAAAAGTAATCGAGCAGCTGAAAAGGCAGGCAGCACTGGCCATTCAGATGGCCAGGCAATTATCTATTCCCATTGTGGTTATGGAACAATACCCCAAAGGGCTGGGAGTTACCAATGAGGATATCCGGATGGCGCTGGATGATGAGTATCAGCCGTTTGCTAAAAAGACCTTTTCCGGTTGGAGTGTTATTTCTGAGCGGATCGAGGAGCTTGGCCGAAATCAACTGCTTATCATGGGCATTGAAACCCATATCTGTGTTCTGCAGACGGCTATTGATCTTCTGGATCAAGGGTACTCGGTATTTGTTCTTCAGGATGCGGTTGGGTCACGGTATTCTTTTGACTGGCAGACTGGATGTTCCCTCATTGAGCGGGCTGGTGGTATTATTACCAGTGTCCAGACGGTCCTTTTCCATTATTTGGAGAAGGCTGAAGGTCCGGATTTTAAGGCTATGCTGCCTTATCTTAAATAATTTCCATCCGGAAACTGATGTTTCAGGATGGGCTGTTAGCTGTCAGCTTTTAGTAACTTACTCCTGAATTCCTGTCACTCTTTTCAGTACCCCCTTGAAGCGTTTATCAGGAAATGAACGTTTCCGGATGAACACTAAATAGTTTTTCAAAAGATTTAAACTAACAACCAGTGTTTACTCGGGTTGGGAGATCTATGACAAAACCGGAAAGGTTTCACCTGAAGGTGAAACAACGGGTAGCCGATAACTTCGATCAAAGTTATCAGATTTACCAGGACTTTGAAGAGAAACATCATTTCTTCTATGATCTTACTGTTCAACTGGCGAAAAAAATTAGTTTGCAGCCTGGAAGCAGAGTGCTGGATGTTGGTTGTGGTGATGGTATTTCCGCTCTGGCCCTGCATGAACAATTTTCCTGCCAGGTTATGGGGGTTGATTTGTCAACCAGAATGGTGGAAGCTGGATAGAATTTGCATGCTTCAAATGAGGAAGTGTGCCTAGTGGTAGGGGATGGGGAGTGATTACTTGAGATCGTCGGCGATCAGTGTTACGACTATGCTTTTTACAATGCTTCGATCTTCATTTTTCCGGACGTGGAGCGTAGTGTCCAAGAAGCCGCAGCATGTCTGCGCTCGGGTGGTAAAATTGGTTTTTCTTTTTATCCCCAATTGACGAATTCAGCTGGCGAGGATCTGCTGACCGTGGCTTTTCAACGATTAGGAAAACCAGTCCCTCGTTTTCGGGTGATTACTGATTATCAGAAAGCATCCAGTGTTTTGGGAAAGTATTGCCATCATGTTTGCCATTACCAATGGATACGGCCATTTGATCGTGAGTTTCTGGAGGATTTTTTCTCCATTCCCGCCCAGTCTGCATCTTTGTTTCCTGGGCGGGATTATGAAGCCAGGAAGGAACTGGTAGGTCAATTATTCTCCACTCTTAAGGACGTTTCTTCTCAGGCTTCCATTGTCTGGAGACTGGCGGAAGGGACAAAGGTTTAAAAGGAATTACGTGATGAAAAGTGAAGAAAAAAATCTGGCAATAGTGTTGGTTGTTGGCAAGGATCAAACCGGTATTGTGGCCCAAGTGTCGGATTTTCTCTGGAAGGAAAATATCAATATTGAGGATATTAACCAGAAAATCATGCAGGGTGTTTTTGTTATGACTATGTTGGTGGATATGGCTGATGCCCGAAGTGATGTGGGTGTGGTCGGACCGAAGCTGGAAAAATTAGGGGCTGAAATTGGTCTTTCCATCCAGATTCAGCATCATAAAATTTTTGAAGTTATGCATCGGGTGTGAGGGAATAGGTTTTTTATGCCACAGACAATCTCTTTAGAAGAAGTTTACGAAACGTATAGAATGACGGAGAAGGAGCATTTTGATATCCGGGCGGTCACCCTGGGAATTAATTTGCTGCCATCTGTGTCCGATGATTTTGCCACCCTCTGCCGACGAACGGAAAAAAAGATTCTGGCAACCGCCCGCCAATTTGTCAAGCGGGCCGAAAAAATCCAGTCTTATTATGGTATTCCCATCATCAACCGGCGGATAACTATAACCCCGGCTGCAGTGGTGCTGGCCGGTGCTCTGACAGGAGCGGCCGAACAGGATCGGGATCGTTGTATTGTTTTTGCGCAGCTGCTCGACCGTTGTGCCGGCAAAGTTGGGGTCGATTTCCTGGGTGGCTATGGTGGATTTTGTGAAAAAGGCATGACCTATGCCGATCAGACAGTAATGGATGCTATTCCCGCTGCTTTGGGAGAAACAGAAAAAGTCTGCGGGTTTTTCAGTCTGGCATCCAGTAAAGCCGGCATCAATATGCGGGCGGTGGCTAAGGTCGGTGGTATTATCCGGGATCTGGCCATGAACAGCGATAAGGCCATAGGGGCCGCTAAATTTGTGGTATTTGCCAACCCGGTCAGCGATAATCCGTTTATGGCTGGCGGCTATCACGGTCTGCAGGAAGCTGATAATATTATAAACGTTGGGATTTCCGGTCCGGGGGTATTGCGACGGGTTGTTGCCGGTTTGCCCCGGGATCTAGCCCTGGATGAGGTGGCGGAAGCTATCAAGAAGACCGCTTTTAAAATAACCCGGGCTGGGGAACTCATTGGGCAGGAATTGGCTCGCAGTCTTGGTGTTTGTTTTGGCTCCATTGATGTCTCTTTAGCTCCGACCACCGCTGTGGGGGATAGTGTTGGTCGTATACTGGAGGCCATGGGGCTTGAACGTGTAGGTACCCATGGTTCAACCGCAGCACTGGCTCTGCTGACGGATGCGGTAAAAAAGGGCGGGATGATGGCTTCATCGCATGTGGGCGGTTTGAGTGGTGCGTTTATTCCTGTTAGTGAGGATGTGGGACTGGCGGAGGCGGTGAAGGCCGGAACTCTGGGGATAGATAAACTGGAAGCGATGACCACGGTTTGCTCGGTTGGGCTTGATATGATTGCAGTTCCCGGTGATACTAAAACCACGACTATTTCAGCGATTATTGCTGATGAGCTGGCTATCGGGGTAATGAACAATAAAACAACTGCGGTCCGATTGATTCCGGTCCCCGGGAAAAAAGCTGGTGATTATGTTTCCTGGGGTGGCCTGTTAGGGAACGCTTATATCATGCCTTTACATGAAGAGAGCAGTGACTATTTTATCTGGCGTAAGGGGCAGTTGCCAGCGCCGGTAACCAGTTTCAGAAATTAATTTTTTTAAGGGGTATCAATGTCTGACAATAATCACCGCAATCATGAGCAGTATCTCATTGATGACTTTAAGCTTGAAGAGAGCTGGCGGATATTTAAAATTATTTCAGAATTTGTTGAAGGATTTGAACAACTGTCAGATTGTGGTCCGGCGATTACTGTTTTTGGTTCTGCCCGTACCAGCGAAGAACATGAAGATTATCAGCAGGCTTGGGCTTTGGGGAATATGATGGCAAAGTCCGGGATTACCGTGATAACCGGCGGTGGCCCGGGGATTATGGCCGCAGCCAACCGCGGCGCCCTGGAGGCAGGAGGGAACTCTGTCGGTTTAAATATTACTTTGCCCATGGAGCAAAAGCCGAATAAATATATTTCTAAACTGGTGTCCTTTAAATATTTCTTTGTGCGCAAAGTTATGCTGGTTAAATATTCCATGGCTTTTGTCGTTTTTCCCGGGGGGTTTGGAACTCTTGACGAGATGTTTGAAGCTTTGACCCTGATTCAAACAGATAAGATTCGTCCTTTCCCGATTATTCTCTATGGCCGCCATTACTGGCAGGGCCTGTTTTCATGGTTGCGTAAAGAGTTGGAGGCTTCGGGCTATATCAATGAAGATGATCTCTCTTTGCTGCAGGTTGTTGATGATGTGAATGAAATTGCTTCAGTGGTTCAATCTTTTATGGGCACTATGCTGGAAGAAAATCATTAAGAGGCTTTAGGCTGAAGAATAATTTTGTGTTCCATCAGTGATATGTGATGTATCTCCGCATCAATAAGCTTTTGTTCGCCAAAGATGTTTTCCAGTAGAATCTTACCGCCTTCTGGTTTCAGATTGTACACATTTTCCATGACCATCAGGTTTTCTTCCTCAGATTTCTTCAGATAAGCATTGGCTTCACACATTTTCCATAACCTCCTTTTGCACTATTTTTACCATACTATCGATGAGGTGGGGCAACGGTTCTTTGTAAATACCGATAATTTTAATGTTTTCCTGGGACAGGGGTAGCAGGAGCTTTTTTGCCGGGCTGGCAGCAATAGCTGTGGCCATTGCCGGGGTAAGTTCTCCCATCATTGCGTGGGCCATGATAATAGATATAGTTCCAAGAATCATATCAACTTTTACCACGCTCTGAATAATGGCATTTTCGCCAGTGGCTCCCCGGTTTGCCCTGGTTTTCATCATCGCTGCTGTGGCAATGGCGTTGGTGCCAAGAGCCCAGATTTCTACCTTTTCGCCAAAATCTTCTTTCAGGCGGCGGATGATGGCGCTGCCGATCCCGCCTCCCTGCCCATCAATTATTCCTATCTTCATAAGCTTTTATTTCCTCCTGTCTGAATAGCTATTGGTAGATTATGTGTGTATTTTTTGCAAGCCATTTCTGCTTGAGCTGGAATTCCGATATAAGCAAACTTTTGCAGGATGTCCAATTGAAGTTACTTCCGGCGCGACATCGTGAGAAGCCGTTGTTTTTTCCGGCGAATGGAGCGCAGAAATTGTCCTGTCTGAGTCCAGAAAGGGCGAGTTTGGCAATTTCAGCGTAATGAACCGTTGAAAAAACAGGCAATCGAGCGCAAAAAAGCGCCTGAAGTAACTTCAGTTGACAAAATATAAGATCTTATATCGGAATTCCAGTGCGTGAGGCAAAATATTGGTAGATTTACAAGAATAACAGATTCTTTTATTTTTTGGACTTGACAATATACATTTGCAGGTTATATTAATACTGTTAGTTTGAGGAAAGAGAGTGGCAGATGATTGAAGGCAAGGTTGAGGATGATGATTATCCCACTTATTCTATTGGGGTTGTGGCGGATTTGCTCGAGGTGCATCCGCGAACTTTGCGATTATATGAAAAGGCCGGTTTGCTTTTTCCCTCGCGCAGGGGCGGAAAGCGTTTTTATTCGCGGAATGATGTACGATGGCTACAGTGTTTGCGGCGGCTGATACATGAAGAAGGGGTAAATATTTCCGGTTTGCAGAAATTATTGCAGTTGGCTCCCTGTTGGGAAATTCGTCAGCAGACTTGTCGTGAGTATAATTGTTGTAGACATTGCGCCTTAAAAGGGAATTCCAGTTATTATAAAACCCAACGGCGATGTCGCCAGCAAGGCAAAGAGAAGTTAGAGGAGTCCATAGATGAGTGATGAAGTGCAGAAAAAGATTCATGAGTTGAGTGCGGAAGGAAAGATAACCTGTGCCCAGGCAGAGATGGTTGCTAAGGAGTATGGTCTTAGCCGAAGGGCAGTGGGTGAGATTATTAATGAGCTGGAATTGAAAGTTATTTCATGCCAGTTGGGTTGTTTTTGATTTTATTACTATTGATTTTTATTGCAAATTGGTGATAATGCAAATTAAATTTTAAAATTCTTTATAGAAAGCGAGGAAGAGAATGAGTGATTGTGCAGATGGGGCGTCATGCAGCAGCTGTGGTAGTGCTGAAAGTTGCTCTGCTGAAGAGAAACAGCGTCGTGAAGAAGAACAACTACAGGAAAGATTGGCTCACATAAAACACTCTATAGTTGTAATGAGCGGCAAGGGAGGGGTTGGTAAAAGTACGATCGCGGTGAATCTGGCGGTTTCCTTGACTCAGCAAGGCTTGAAGGTTGGTTTGCTGGATGCTGATATTCATGGTCCGAATTTGCCGAAGATGCTTGGTTTGGACAAATCTCGTTTGCAGGCCACTGAAGGTGGTATCGTGCCCCTGGAGTTTATTCCTGGTCTGTCAGTGGTTTCCATGGCTTTTCTGCTTGAAAGTGTGGATAATCCTGTTGTCTGGAGGGGGCCGTTAAAGCATACGGTGATCAAGCAGTTTGTGGCTGATGTCCAGTGGGGTGACTTAGATTGTTTGGTTGTAGATTTGCCACCGGGAACTGGTGACGAACCCTTGAGCGCCGCTCAGGTGCTTAAGGCGGTTGATGGCAGTGTTATTGTTACTACCCCTCAGGAGGTGGCCCTGCTTGATTCGCGTAAATCGGTGGTCTTCAGCCAACAGCTTAAGATTCCGGTGATTGGCATTGTGGAAAATATGAGTGGCCTTGTTTGTCCCCACTGTGGGAAAGAAATTGATTTATTTAAAAAGGGTGGTGGTGAAATCGCTGCCAGGGAATTGAATGTCCCATTTTTGGGCCGCGTCCCCATTGATCCCCAGATTGTGGTGAAAGGCGATGCCGGGGAGCCGTATGTGATAGCCTTTCCGGAATCACAGGCTGCGGAGAATTTAAAGCAGATTGCTGATAAATGCCTTTCATTCATAGAAAAAAAGGATACGAAGTAATCTATTTCTAATCAATGTGCAGAGGGAAGGGGGGAATGATGGATTCTTTAGAATGTTTGCTGACCAGACGAAGCATCCGGAAATTTGCTGACCAGGAAGTTGATAACGAAACATTGCAGGAAGTTATTGAAGCAGCCAGACATGCTCCTTCGTGGGCTAATACCCAATGCTGGGAATTTATTGTGGTGCGGAATTCGGGGGTTAAAGAACAGTTGGCCCAGACACTTCCGGAAGGAAATCCCGCCCGCAAATCCGTGATCCAGGCCCCGGTGGTTATGGCAATGCTGGGGAAACACGAACTTTCAGGTTATTATAAAGGTGACGCTGCAACCAATAAAGGTGACAACTGGTATATGTATGATCTTGGTCTAGCAAGTCAGAACCTTGCCCTGGCTGCCCATTCTTTGGGGTTGGGTTCGGTAATTCTGGGACTTTTCGATGCAACGGTGGCAGAAAAAGTTCTTTCTGTCCCTGAAGGAGTTTCATTAGTGACTTTGATTCCTTTAGGTTATCCGGAGAAGACCCCTTCCAGTGCGCCTTCCCGTAAGCCTATCTGTGAATTTGTTTTTTTGAATAAATATGAAAGTCCCTGGGCTTCTGGGGGTGAAAACTTGTGTTTTATTGAAGAATAATGGATGTTCCGAGTATAAAAGTAAAAATCAATGAATGTTGGAGGAAAACAGTGAAAAAGATAGCGTTATCAGCCAATGATAAAAATGGTCTGGATGGTGAAATGAGCATGCACTTCGGGCGTTGCCCGGCATATGTGGTTGCCTATATTACAGACGATAACCAGATTGAAAAAACTGAAGTGGTTGATAATCCTTACTTTGGCCAGCATGTTCCCGGCCAGGTGCCGGTTTTTATCAAGTCTTTGGGTGCTGATGTTATGATCGCCGGGGGCATGGGGCCGAAAGCCATAGAGATGTTCCAGGGATTCGGTCTCGACGTTGCAACCGGTGTCGGGGGAAATGTGGGCAATGTTTTGCAGGCCTATCTGGATGGAAAAATTTCCGGGGCTGCCGGCTGTGGTCATGAGCATTGATTGTTGATGAGGATTAACGTATGTTGATTGCTTTCAGTATTGACAGCGATAAAGAAAAAGCGATGATGGATTCGCGGTTCGGTCGTTGTCCTTTCTTTGCACTGCTTGATGATCAGAGTGGTGATATTGAATATGTGGCCAATCCGGCTGCCAGTGTTGCGGTTGGCGCCGGTACTGGTGCGGCTCAGATGCTTATAAATCGGGATGTGGCAGTGGTGGTAAGCGGGCAGGTGGGGCCGAAGGCCCTGGAGATTCTTTGGGCGGCTGAGGTTCCCATCTATCTGGCTCCGGCCGAACTGCCTTTTTCCACTGCCAGGCAAAGGTATCAAGATGGGCAGTTGCAGCAATACCGGTTGCAACGATTTTAAAATTTTTTTACATATCTAGTTAGACAGGCCTAATTTGGCATAAATAATAGTCGACGTGTGATGGGAAAACGCGGTTGACAATCACAGGAGGTGAGACAAATGCCAGGATTTGATGGAACAGGACCCCAGGGTATGGGGTCAATGACCGGCGGTCGACGCGGTTACTGCGCTACCGGTGTTTCCGGTCCTTATAGCTACGGCCCTCGCTTTGGAGGATGGAACCGTGGTGCTCCGGGGGTGCCCTATGGCAGCCCACAGGCTTACGCTTATGATCCCCAGGTTGAATTGCAGTTTCTGCAGCAGCAGGCTGCCGGATGGCGGCAGAACTTGGAGCAGTTGGAAATGAGAATCAAACAATTGGAAGATCAGCTACAGCAAAAACAACAGGCTGATTAAATCAGTCGGGTTTAAAGGTAACTGAATTAGGTTTGTCTATCTAATAACTAGGCAGATGGAAGGAGAAGAAGAGCATGAAAATAGCAGTGAGTTCCAGCGGATCAAGCATGGATGCCCAAGTTGATCCTCGTTTTGGTCGTTGTCAGTTTTTTATTATTTATGATACGGATTCCGGTAGCTCGGAAGCCTTGGCGAATGAGTTCCAAGGTGCTTCCGGTGGTGCCGGAACCCAGGCAGCCCAGATGGTGGTTGGTAAAGGCGTTAATTCCCTGTTGACAGGGAATTGCGGGCCTAACGCCTTTGCGGTTCTTCAGGATGCTGGAGTCCAGGTGGTGACAGGAGCTGTAGGAACGGTTGGAGAAGCGGTTAAAAATTTTGAACAGGGAAGCCTGCAATCATCAGCTGGCCCAAACGTTGCGGATCATGCGGGGATGAATACTCAGGGTCAGGGTGCCGCTCCATTTGTTCCTGGAATGGGCGGCGGCGGCGGCGGAATGGGCGGTGGCGGCGGCGGTGGCGGTCGAGGCGGCGGTGGTGGCGGTCGAGGCGGCGGCGGTGGCGGTCGAGGCGGTGGTGGTGGCGGTCGAGGCGGTGGCGGTGGCGGTCGAGGCAATTTTTGATTGGAAATTTCTAGAGAAGGAGGTGATAGCTATGCCAGGATTTGATGGAACAGGACCTCAGGGTCAAGGGTCGATGACCGGTCGGGCAATGGGTTATTGTGCCCGTCCAGCAGTTGGTCAAGTATCTCCCAGTCCTATGGTTGGGCAGCCGGTTGGCGGCCAGCCAGTATATTATGGGGTTGGTCGCGGTGGTTTGCCAAGAGGTGGCGGTCGTGGTCGTGCCTTTGGTGGCGGTCGTGGTCGTGCCGGCGGTGGACGTCGCTGGTAGAAGATCGTTATTTCAATCTCTGATATGTCCCTGACATCATTCAATAATCAGGGATAGGTGCCCTGGCTCTCTTGTTCAGGAGTGCCAGGGTTTCATCCGCTTTACGCAGCCCGCAAAAAAACTGTCGGTTAGTGGGGTAGCGGAATCGGACACTGTGCTTGGAAGATAGAGCATGGTATTTATAGCCTGTGTTCATCCGGAAATGTTTATTTTCTGATGAACGCTTTCAGCGATCAGCTTTCAGTAAAATATTGAAAAAATAACTGGTTAAGCTGATAGCTAACAGCCCATCCGGAAACATCAGTTTCCGGATGGAAACTAGCTTAGAAACAGGAGAAAAATATTTATGATTATCGCGATTGCCAGTGGTAAAGGAGGAACGGGCAAGACAACAATTGCCACTAATCTTGCCCTTTCCATTCCCCATGCCCAGTATATTGATTGTGATGTGGAAGAACCCAATGGAAATCTTTTTCTCAAGGCTGACATCCAGGAAAAACAGGATGTTGGTGTGCCTCTTCCGCTGATCGATAATTCCCTTTGTACCTATTGCGGTATTTGTGCGAGAGACTGTGAGTTTAATGCCTTGGCGGTATTGAAAGACCGGGTGATGGTTTTCCCCGAGCTCTGCCATGGCTGTGGAGTTTGCAGTTATGTTTGTCCGGAAAAGGCCATTAGTGAGGGAGAAAAAATTATTGGGGTGGTGGAAAGAGGTATTGTACCCCAGGAAGGTGATGATCTGGCTTTTTGTCAGGGTGTGCTTAATGTTGGGGAACCCATGTCTCCGCCCCTGATCAAAAAAGCTAAAACCTATGCTGAGCCGTCCAGGACGGTGATTATGGATGCTCCTCCGGGAACTTCCTGCCCGGTGATTCAGACCTTGAATGGGGCTGACTTTTGTCTGCTGGTAACGGAACCAACTCCATTCGGGCTTAACGACCTGGAACTGGCTGTCGGTGTTGTCCGGCAGATGAAGATCCCTTTCGGGGTGATTATTAATCGATCGGACAGTGGTGATCAGTCAGTGGTTGAATATTGCCAACGGGAAAATATCCCCCTGCTGATGGAAATTCCCTATAATCCGGATCTGGCTTTTGCCTATTCCAAGGGCATCTCTTATGTGACTGAGAATCCTGAAGCCAAAGACCAGTTCAGGCAGCTGCTGGTTGCCATTCACAAGGAGTTACAATCATGATAAAAGAATTGACTATTGTCAGCGGTAAAGGTGGTACCGGGAAAACAACAATTACTGCTGCTTTTGCTTCCCTCTGCAAGAATAAAATCATGACGGATTGTGATGTTGATGCCGCTGATCTGCACCTGATTCTGCAGCCGGAAGTTTTGCACCAGGAATCTTTTATTGGTGGTCGTGCGCCGGTGATGGACAAATCAATTTGCACTGAATGTGGTACCTGTCAGGAGGTTTGCCGTTTTAATGCTGTTGACCTGGATTCGGATCAGAGCTATATTATCAATTCTTTTGCCTGTGATAATTGTGCCCTCTGTGTCTTTGCCTGCCCGGAAAAGGCCATTTCCATGGTTGACTCGGTGAATGGCAACTGGTTTATTTCTAAAACACCATATGGCAAGATGGTACATGCCAAACTGGGTATTGCCGAGGATAATTCCGGGAAGCTGGTAACTTTAGTGCGTCAGCAGGCCAAGAAACTGGCAGAAGAAGAAGGATTGTCTTTAATTGTGAATGACGGTCCTCCAGGGATTGGCTGTCCGGTAACGGCGGCCATTACCGGTACGTCCCTGGTCCTGGTGGTTACCGAGCCAACCCTTTCAGGAATCCATGATATGGAAAGGGTGGTAGATTTATGCCGCTATTTTCAGGTCCCGGTGCAGGTCTGTATTAATAAATATTCCATCAATCTGGTAAATACCCAGAAAATCCGGGAATATTGTGCCAATCTTGGAATTGCGATAGTTGGGGAACTCCCTTTTGAGCCGTTGGTAAACAAAGCTTTGGTGGCCCGGCAGAATGTTATTGATTTTGAATGTGGGGCAGTTACCAAGGTGGTGAGACGAATGTGGCAGGAAGTGGAAAAACAACTGACGGCGTGATGAAATAGGATGCCGTTAATTTTGATGGAGTTTTTACGAAGCGCCATCAGTCCGCTCTGTGTGGCCACACATTTATAAATCATAAATTGATGTCCCGGCATGGCTCACGCTCATTCTCGCCGGCCGTCCATGGCCTGTCGGTGCGTGCCGCACGCAGACAGGCCGGCTTCCGAGGCGTCCGCCGTGAATCACCGGCCGGGTGATTCGTTCGGCGGCCAAAACCGCTTGGAGCCAAGCCCTGGATATCTCTTAATTGTTCCATAAACGCGAAATATAGATAACAATAAAGTGAATAATATCAGTGGCTTACGATTAGCTATTCAGAAGCCATCAATTTGAGGATTATAGTGTTGGAATTTTCCCTGAAAGAAAAAATTAATCAGGCCATCGCCGTTGTTCGAGATCCTTCCACCGGAATGCCGGTTAGCGACCTTCCCTTACTGCGCCAATTGACGGTAAATGATGATGGGGATGTCACCATTACCCTTGAACCTTCATCACCGGTCTGCCCATTGATTTTCAAATTGGGTGATGATATAAAACAGGCGGTGAAGAGAGTCGAGGGAATCCGCAAGTTGAAATTTATCATTAAGGGACATAAACAGCAGGCTATGGTGGAATCTTACCTGTCAGAAAACTGATTTTTCCTCCTGTTGTTCATTATGTTTTCCGCGGTTAAATTAATCTTTGTTATAAAATACGGTCTGGTATATGAAATATCTTTTTGGTCCTGTACCTTCGCGCCGACTGGGACTGTCTCTGGGTGTGGATCTGGTTCCTTACAAGGTTTGTTCATTTGATTGTCTCTACTGCGAACTGGGACGTACAACCTCCCATACCAGCGAACGGCGGGAATATGTTCCCACCATGGCCGTGTTGGATGAGTTGCGGTCCCATTTCCAGGAAGCTGGAGAATCTTCCTGTGATTATGTGACCTTGTCAGGTTCAGGTGAACCGACCTTGCATACTAATCTGGCTGATATTGTCTTGGGGATAAAGGATATTACCAGCAAGCCATTGGCTCTGTTGACCAACAGCTCGCTTATGGATGATCCTGCAGTTCGCCGAGCTGTTCAGCCGGTGGATGTGATACTTCCGTCTCTTGACGCGGTAACCCCTGAAGTTTTTAAGCATTTGAACCGTCCCGTTGACCAGGTGCATATTGATTCAATACTTTCCGGTTTATCAGCTCTTAGACAGGAATTTAAGGGTGAAATCTGGCTTGAAATCCTCTTTTGCCGGGGTATTAATGATTCTGAATCTGAGGTGGAGGCGTTGACAAAAGCCTTTCAGGATCTACAACCCGATAAAATCCAGCTCAATACGGTTGCCCGACCTGGTGCCTACCAGGAGGCGCAATCGGTATCCCTGGAATTTTTGCAGCAGGTGCAGAAACGTTGGGGGGAGCGGGCGGAGATCATCGCTTCATTCAGAAGCACTCAACTGAATCAAAGTCAACAGGATAGCCGGCAACAGATTGTTAATACACTTAAACGACGACCCTGCACGGTTCAGGATCTGGCAGCTTCCTGTGCGATGGTCCCGGCGGAAGTTGTCAAGTTTCTCGATTTGTTAAAAAATGAGGGTACAGTCAGGGCATCTGTGCATGAGGGAATAACTTTTTATGTGGCATGATGATGTCTAGATAGTGTTCATCTGGAAACGTCTATTTCCTGATGAACGCTTTCAGCGATCAGCAGTCAGCTTTCAGTAAAATATCGAAAAAATAACTGGTTAAGTTGAGGGCTAAATGCTAACAGCCCATCCAGGAACATTAGTTTCTGGATGGACACTGGATGGCTCTGAGGTGAAAAATGGCAATCATAAATCCTAAAATTCGGGATCATTTTACCAACCCCAGGAACATGGGAGAGATTGACAATCCTACGGTGGTTGGTCGGGGTGGTGACCCTGATAGTTGTGGTGATTATATTGAGCTGCAATTATTGCTGGAAGAAGAACGTATAGTTGACATTGCTGCCCGGGTTTTTGGCTGCCCTTATGCTATTGCCACTACCAGCGTATTTACCGAACTGGTCAAAGGAAAGTTCTTAAGTGATGCTCTGGAGGTTGATGATCAGGATGTGGTGGAAGCTTTGGGGGGATTGCCGGAGGTGAAGAAACATTGTTCACTCATGGGGCCTGAAGCCATGAAACGGGCAGTTTCCGAATATATTTTCCGGCGGATTACTACCCCCTGCGAGGTGGAAAATGCTAAAGCTTGAAATTCCCGGTCGCAGTGATATTCTCCTGGAGGGGATTGTTTTTGATATGAATGGTACTCTGACGGTGGACGGCGAGCTGGCTGCAAAGGATCGTGAGCTTCTTATGCTCTTGGCCGGGAAGTTGCAGGTTTATGTCCTGACTGCCGACACCTTTGGAACGGCTGCGACAATGTTTGCCGGATTGCCGCTGGAGATCTGCCGGCTCAAAGGGCAGACGGGTTTTCTGGAGAAAAAAAATTTTATCGATTCCCGGGATAGTTCTTCTCTTGCAGCGGTGGGAAACGGCTACAATGACCATTTGATGCTGCGAAGTGCAGCCCTGGGCATCTGTGTTCTTGGTGAGGAAGGTGCTCATCCCCTGACCATTACCCATGCCGATCTTATTGTTCCGTCAACCGGAGCAGCGTTAGAATTATTTCTCCATCCTCTTCGTCTTGTCGCTGGTCTTCGACGTTGAATTCAGATTATGTCAAATTTAGCTGAAATCCTCCGAGCCAGGAAAACTCTTGGTCTTGGAGATAGCATTTCATTAAAAACTCTGCGTGAGCGATATATCCTTCTGGCCAAACGTCTCCATCCTGATGCCACCAGCTCTGTCGTTGACGGAGATGAAGCTTCAGCTCTGGCAGAAATTACCCATGCCTACCAACTGATGGTTTTTTATCTGGAAAACATCAACATCTCTTTAGCTGATGATGACGTTCGTAAGCAGGACCCCCAAGCCTTTCATGCTTACCGTTTTAACGACTGGATGGGAGGTAAATCATAAGATTTTACCCTTTGCAGTTAATTTTGTGCAGGATTGGTTTGCTATTTGCTGAAAAATTTGCTTTATAACAACTACAGATATTTGAATTTAGGTCAATCTGATGATTCCTGGTTGATGCCAGGCGGGAAGGAGTCGTGCTATGCCGTTTATTGTAGATGTTGCAGCCATGGAAATATTGGATTCACGGGGGAACCCCACCATTGAGGTAGAGGTATTGCTGGAAAGTGGGGCTGTAGGACGGGCGGCGGTGCCTTCCGGAGCTTCTACCGGGATTCATGAAGCGGTTGAACTGCGGGATGGCGACCAGGACCGTTATCTAGGCAAGGGGGTTTTACAGGCGGTTGATAATGTCAATGATATCATTGCCGAGGAAGTTATCGGTTTTGATGCCACCCGGCAGCGTGAACTGGACCAGGCAATGATTGAATTGGACGGGACTCCCAATAAAGGAAAACTCGGAGCTAATGCTATCCTGGGTGTTTCCCTGGCAGCGGCCAGGGCCGCAGCTGGTTTTCTCAGCTTGCCACTCTATCAGTATCTCGGCGGGGTCAATGCCCATCTGTTGCCGGTACCGCAGATGAATATTCTTAATGGCGGTCAGCATGCTGATAATAATGTTGATATTCAGGAATTCATGATTATGCCTGTTGGTGCCGGATGTTTTGCCGAGGCCCTGCAGATGGGGGCGGAAACCTTTCATAATTTGAAGAAGGTTCTCAAAGCAAAGGGATATAATACTGCGGTTGGTGACGAGGGTGGTTTTGCTCCTAACCTGACCTCCAATGAAGAAGCATTCCAGCTGATAGTTGAAGCTATCAGTCAGGCAGGCTACGAACCAGGGAAGGAGATCATGATTGCCATTGATTCGGCTGCCAGTTCCTTTTACCGTGATGGCAAGTATCATCTGGATGCTGAAGGCAAAGTGCTGGATGCCGCCGGGCTGGTGGATTTTTATGCCGATCTGGTGGAGAAATATCCGATTATTTCCATAGAAGATGGTTTGGATGAAGATGATTGGGATGGGTGGAAACTGATGATGGATCGCCTTGGTAAACAGATCCAGATTGTTGGTGATGATATTTTTGTCACTAATCCTGAACGGTTGGCTCGGGGGATTGCGGAAGGATCAGCGAATTCCATTCTTATCAAACTGAATCAGATCGGGACGTTGACTGAAACCATGGAAACGGTGGAGATGGCTAAAAAAGCCGGTTATACCGCCGTAGTATCACATCGTTCCGGTGAAACCGAGGATACTACCATTGCTGATTTTGTCGTGGCGCTCAATACCGGCCAGATTAAAACTGGTTCAGCTTCCCGTACCGATAGAATCTGTAAATATAATCAACTTATGCGCATTGAAGATGAGCTGGGAGAGCAGGCTCGCTTTCCTGGTCGGGAGTTGTTCTACAACCTGAGATAGACAATCCTGAATTGAGCAGTTAGCTATTGGTTTAATGATTACAGGATGTTCGGGCTTGGCTTGCAGCGGGATTGGCCGCCGAACGAATCACCAGGGCGGTGATTCGCGGCGGACGCCTCGGAGCCGGCCATGGACGGCCGGCGAGAATGAACGAGAGCCATGCCGGAACATCCCGGTAATTTTGTTTTGGGTTGAGGGTGTTAGCTTGCGTTAGTATAATTCTTAATGGAACTTTTTAATGATCTTGTATAAAGTGGTTCTTTGGGCCGGCGTAAAGCCGGCCTCTTTTATGGTATAGACCATCTCTTCAAGGGACATGCGGAAATGGATTCCGGCAGCGGCGACTACATTTTCTTCGATCATGGTACTGCCGAAATCATTGGCCCCGAAATATAGGGCTACCTGGGCCATCTTGGCTCCCTGGGTTACCCATGAAGCCTGGATATTATCAATATTATCCAGGACAATGCGTGATAGGGCCAGGACCCGCAGATAATCGACCCCCGTTGCGGCGATGGGAACTTCATTATGCAGATCGGTATTATCCGGCTGAAAACTCCAGGGAATAAAGGCGGTGAAGCCACCGGTTTTGTCCTGAAGTTCACGGACCCGCAGTAGGTGATCAACCAATTCCCCCGGGGTTTCAACCGTGCCGAACATCATGGTGGCGGTGGAACGAAGTTCTTGCCGGTGAGCGTACTCCATGACCTGCATCCATTGTTCCCAGCCGATTTTATTGGGGCTGATGTGACTGCGTACCCGGTTATCCAGGATCTCCGCTCCACCTCCGGGAATGGAGCCAAGGCCAGCCGCTTTCAGCCGGGAAATGGTTTCTTCCAGGCTCAGGTCGGATTGCTGGCTGAAGTGCCAGATTTCCGGGGCGGAAAAGCCATGGATATGGATGCTGGGAAAGTTCTTTTTTATATCTGTCAGCAGGTCCTCATAATAATCAATAGTCAGATGAGGATGCAGGCCGCCCTGGAGCAGGATTTGAGTACCTCCCAAGTCAACGGTTTCAGCGATTTTTTGGTGTAACGTTTCCCGGTCCAGGACGTAGCCCTCAGGGTCAGACTCTTTCCGGTAATAGGCACAGAATCGACACTGACAGATGCAGATGTTGCTGTAATTTATATTGCGATCAATGACGAAGGTGACCTGGCTCTCAGGGCTCTTGGCCAGGCGGATGTGATGTGCCCGCCGGCCTAGAGAAAGAAGTTCCTCTTCCTTAAAAAGTTGCAGGGCTTCCGATCGGGAAATGCGCTCATTCATGATGTACCTGTTGTCTGTCGATTGAAATTCAATGAATAACGTCTTGATAGAAAGTGTCTCGTTCCTGCGGTTGACGGTTGGCGCGAGTGATCAGATTACGAATATATGATTCACTATGACCCTTAGCGCTTTTAGCCCCGGCAGCGTGGGTGATTCTCTCCTTGATCACCGTTCCATCCAGGTCATTGACCCCGAAATGAAGTCCGACCTGGGCGATCTTTTCTCCCAGCATGACCCAGTAGGCTTTCAGGTGCTGGAAATTGTCGAGAAAAAGACGGGCCAGCGCCAGGGTCTTCAGGTCGTCAACGCCGCTGGTTTCCCCCATTTTCCTGATATCGGTATTGGTGGCATGGAAGGCCAGGGGAATAAAGACCTGAAAGCCGCCGGTGCGGTCCTGCAGTTGGCGGAGCTGTTCCATATGGTCAAGACGGTCGGCGATGGACTCAATATGTCCATAGAGCATGGTGGCATTGGTGGGGATATCAAGCTCATGGGCAATGGAGATGATTTCCAGCCATTTGTCACCACTGATTTTTTCCGGACAGATCTGATTCCTGATTCCCGGAGCAAAAATTTCCGCTCCACCACCGGGCATGGCCTGCAGCCCGGCATTTTTGAGCTGGCTCAAGACTTTCCTCACCGGTAGGCAGCCGATGCGGCTGAAATATTCAATCTCGACCGCGGTAAAGGCCTTCAGGATGATTTGTGGATGAGCTTCCCTAAGTGATTGCAGCAACTCAAGATAAAAGCTGAACGGACGATGGGGATGCAGGCCACCAACGATATGAAATTCGGTAACGCCTTTTTCTTCAACATCTTTTACTTCTATCAGGATGTCAGTAATACTTTGTTCGTATGCTCCTTCTTCCCCTTCCAGCTTGCTGTAGGCACAGAACCGGCACTGGTTGACGCAGATGTTGGTGGGATTGATGTGGTGATTTATATTGTAATAGACGGTTGTACCATTGATTGTCCGGTTTACTTTATCAGCAAGATCTCCCAGGGTAAAAAGGTCTGCTTCCTGGTAAAGAAAGAGGGCTTCAGCCAGGCTGATGCGGCCGCCATGGAGCCGCCGATTGGCAATTTGATTGATTTCTGTAGTTATAGTGCTCACATTTATCCTTCCAGGATGGCACCGACACAGCCAAAGAAAAATCGTTCGGGCATGCGGGCATAAATCTGGGCCGATTTTTCCAAGCCAGTACAGTGGGAAACGCCTAGTAATTCTATTTGGTATTGGTCAAGAGCCTTCATGGTTTCGCTAAATTGTTCGTCACTGGAAAAACCCAAATGGGTGCCTCCAAGGATGGCGTAAATACGGTTCCGGTTCAGCTCTTTCAGCACATAACGGATGATGTTAACCATGCCGGCGTGGGCGCAGCCCAGAACGATGATCAAGCCTTTATCTGAGTCAATGACCAGGGAAAGATCGTCCAGCAGGGGATCCGGCTGCTGCTTTTCTCCCGCAGCCGTATAGGCGGTCATCTGGGGATCACCGGTTTCAAAACTGGTTTGGCGCGGGATTTCTCCGGTCAGGTAAACGGATGGGCCGACTTCAATCATCTCCCGTCCCAGTTTAAAGTGGGCCCCCAATGATTCGAGGTATGTACGCCGATAAGGAATGCCGATAAACCGTTGGGCTTTGCCCCAGAAGCGATCCACAAACATATCCGGGTGACCGAAAACATTCACCGGACCGCGACGTTGCAATACTGCCGGCAGGCCACCGGTATGGTCATAATGTCCATGACTGATCATGATGTTGTCGATTTTGCTCAGGTCTTTCTGTAGCACGGAGGCGTTTTGGGTTATCCCCAGGCCTTGACCGGTATCAAAAAGATAAGTACCTTTTTCTGTTTCGATATAACAGGCAAAGCCATGTTCACCGATGCCCCCGAAGGGAATGCCAACGGAATTTTCGCAGAGAATGGTTAGTTTTGTTTTCATGGGCAGGCTCCTTTCTTATGGGTTGATGGTCATGATAATGAAGCAAATCTTCCATGTTGTCAATATGAACTCCTCTTGGAGGCTGTCCTAAAATGTCCTTTTCCCCCATGTTTATAGCTTTTTATTTCTAGGTGATTTATCCGGGAATGTCAAGAGAGGTGAAAAACCGGCCTGGAATTCCGATATAAGGACTTATATATTGTCAACCGAAGTTACTTCAGGCGCTTTTTCGCGCTCGATTGCCTGTTTTTTCAACGGTTACGATGAAATTGCCAAACTCGCCTTTTCGGCTCAGACAGGTCAATTTCCGCGCTCCATTCGCCGGAAAAAACAACGGGCTACCCTCACGATGTCGTGCCGGAAGTAACTTCAATTGAACATTCTGCAAAAGTTTCTTTATATCGGAATTCCAGAAAAACCGGCTTTTCATCTTGACAGGCAGATGTTTTATTGATAAGCAATTTAGTCCATTTTATGGAGTTTTTTAGGCTTTTTCAGGAGAGGTGCCCGAGAGGCCGAAGGGGCACGATTGGAAATCGTGTGTACTTAACGGTACCGTGGGTTCGAATCCCACCCTCTCCGCCAGTTGTTTTATCCCCATGGATGATAGCCAGGTCCTGTGCAACAGGGACAGTGTGAACTCCGTCAGATCCGGAAGGAAGCAGCGGTAGCATTGCTCGCTGTGTGCCGCAGGGTTGCCTGGCTATCATCCATGGGGATAAGGTTTTTTGGAGAAAGAAATCCGTTATGTCTTCTGATTCCCTGTCCTACCAGGTTTTGGCCCGTAAATGGCGACCCCAGCTATTTGCCGACCTTGCTGGTTTGCAACATATTGCCAAGACGCTGCAAAATGCTATCAGGACGGGAAGGGTTTCCCATGCTTTTTTGTTTACCGGTTCCCGGGGAGTGGGGAAGACTTCGGCCGCCAGGATTATGGCCAAATGTCTGAATTGTCTTCAAGGCCCAACTCCCGATCCCTGTGGTATTTGTGAAAGTTGTATTTCTATTGCTGCCGGCAGCCATCCTGATGTTATTGAAATTGATGCCGCATCCAATCGGGGTATTAATGAGATTCGTCAGTTGAGGGAAAATATTGGTTATTTGCCGCAAGTATCAGCGTATAAAATTTATATCATTGATGAAGTGCATATGCTGACAACCGAGGCCTTTAATGCCTTGTTGAAAACCCTCGAAGAGCCTCCTGACCATGTAAAGTTTATTCTGGCAACGACAGAGCCACATAAAATACCAATTACCATCCTTTCTCGCTGTCATTGTTATGATTTTGGTCGTTTATCAGCAGCTGTTATTGAGACTGCTATTCAGGATATAGCCGAAAAAGAAGGCTTAAAGATTGAAACGGCGGCCTTGCAGTTGTTGGCCCGGGAGGCTGACGGTAGTATGAGGGATGCCCTCAGCGTTTTGGATCAGGTAATGGCTTTCTCCGGGGATCAGATTACTATCGAAAATCTGCGGGTGATTTTGGGAATTGTTGAAGCTCGTTATTGCTCAGCGCTGGTGGAGTCATTACTTGAGCATAAGATGTCGGCAGCTTTGCAGCAGATTACGGAGTTGGAAAAAGCCGGGATTGATATTAAGCGATTTGCCAAAGATTTTTTGTTTTATCTGCGGAATCTTGTGTTGTTGAAATTGTCTCCGGACCTGCAAGGTCTGATTGAGGCAGCGGAAGAAGAGCTGCAGCAGATGATGGCTCTGGTCCAGCGGGCGAAACTGCCGTATTGGCAGCAGCTGTTTGATTTATTTCAGGAGCAATATGCAGAGTTGATGGTTGCTAATCTGCCCCGGCTTCATTTTGAAATGAGTGTGGTGCGTTTGGGGATGGCTCGGGACCTCGAACCGGTAGAAGAGCTTATCAGCCGTTTGCAGGGGGTTGCACTCCCTGACTTGGTTCAACCGTGCGATACTTTGTTGCCGGAGGTCTCTCCTATGGTTGCTGAGGAGATGCCAGTTGAACCAGTTGAAACAGAAAGAGAAATGGTGGAAGAGCCTTCTTTGCTCCAGCCGAAAACGGCAATCCCCCAGGATTGGCCCTCGTTGTTAGAAGCCTTGCGTCCTCATCTCCCTTCCATTACTGCCGTTTTGGATAATGCCCGTCTGTTAAGCTGGGAGAAAGGACGACTTACACTTGGGTTACCAAATTATGCCTATGGTCTTCTGCGGGATGATGAAAAAGAGCAGCGGCTTCAACAACAGCTGGATCACATCCTTGGAGAGAAAACAACGGTAGTCTTATCCCAGTTGTCGGAGAATGGAAATGAAAATGGTGGTTCTCAAAGGGCTGGTGAAAAATCCAAACAGAATAATTTCAATAAGCAGGATATTATTAATGATGAAACGGTTCGCTTGCTGGTCGAAACTTTCGATGCTCAAATTGAAGAAATAAGGCCCAGTTCCTAAGCTGTGAAGTGAAGTGATAGAGGCTGCCGGTTAGCGACGTTACACACTACGCAAAAAGCATACCGGACAACGCTGACATTAATATAGAAAAATATATTTGATTTAGGGAGGAGTGACAGATGGCTAAAGGAATGGGAAACCTATTGAAACAAGCCCAGCAGATGCAGGCTAAAATGGCAAAAATACAGGAAGAAGTTGGTGCCCGGACAGTTGAAGCGGCGGCTGGTGGAGGTATGGTGACTGTAGTTGCCAGTGGGAAGCAGGAAATTCTTTCCATTTCTATTGAGCCCCAGGTAGTTGATCCTGATGATATTGATATGTTGCAGGATTTGGTAGTTGCGGCTGTTAATCAGGCACTGAAAGAAGCCGGAGAAATGATGGCGGCTGAAATGGGTAAGGTAACCGGCGGCATAAAAGTTCCCGGTTTGACCTTGTGATGCGGAATAGATTTTATTGAGCAGTTAGTTTTTAGCAATTGGCTATTAGTTCAATGATTATAGGATGTTTACCATTGCAAGCTGTCATTTGTCAGGTCATTATTACTCATGAACGTATGCTTTGATTTTTTAATGCTAAACGCTGAGGGCTAACAGTTAATCGCTTAATTTAGGTAGGAGAAAGCTACAGTTATGAATTCTGAAGAAATATATAACCTTAGTGACAGTCATGTGATGCAGACCTATCGACGTTATCCTTTAGCCCTGGTCCGTGGCCGGGGGATGAAGGTTTGGGATGCGGACGGTCGGGAATATCTTGATTTCCTGGCTGGTATCGCGGTTTGTAATCTCGGGCATTGTCACCCTCTGGTAACTCATGCGATTGCCGAGCAGGCTAAAACCTTGATGCATGTGTCAAACCTGTATTATATTGAACCGCAGGCTCAACTGGCAGCCATGCTGACGGAAAAATCTTTTGCTGAACGGGTTTTTTTCTGTAATTCCGGAGCTGAGGCCAATGAAGCGGCAATCAAGCTGGCCAAGCGGTATGCTCGTGAGATCAAAGGAATTGAAGCGGCTGAAATTATTACCATGCATCAGTCTTTTCATGGCCGAACCATGGCGACGCTTTCGGCTACCTGTCAGGAGAAAATACAGACGGGATATCAGCCTTTGCTTGCCGGGTTTCGCTATGTCCCCTTTGGCGATCCAGGGGAAGTTGCCAAGGCAGTAAACGAAAAAACCTGTGCGGTCATGGTCGAACCAATTCAGGGCGAGGGAGGGGTGAATGTTCCCGCGCCTGATTATTTGCGGGATCTGCGTCGTATTTGTGATGACCATAATTTGCTCCTGATACTGGATGAAGTCCAATGTGGTATGGGACGAACTGGTCGTTTATTTGCCTACCAGCATGCCGGGATTGTACCGGATGTGATGACCTTGGCCAAGGCGTTGGGGGCTGGTTTTCCCATTGGGGCCATGTTGGCTTCCAACGATGTGGCCAAAGTCTTCGGTCCGGGCAGTCATGCCACGACTTTTGGCGGTAATCCTTTGGCCTGCAGTGCGGCGATTGCTGCTTTGAATACCATCGATACGGATGATGTCCTGAACAATTGTGTAACAATGGGGGCATACCTGCGGCAGCGTCTGGGGGCATTACAGGAAAACCACGCATGTATCAGCGAAATTCGTGGATTGGGGCTCATGATAGGGGTGGAATTGACTGCTCCGGTTTCCGAGGTCGTTCAAAGCTGCCAGGAAAAGGGTATACTGGTGGGTCCTGCCGGTGAAAAAACGCTGCGTTTAACCCCGCCGTTGATTGTTACTCAACCTGATATTGACCAGTTATTAGAGGTGCTTGATGAGGTGTTGCCGTGAAGGTAGATAAAAAAGATTTTCTGGATTTGGCCAGTTGGTCAGTCTCTGAGCTCCATCAAGTATTATCTCTGGCAATGGTTTTAAAAGCCGAGCAGAAACCTCGCCAACCAAGGCTCGCGGGAAAAAGTCTGGCGATGATTTTTGAGAAAGCCTCCACCAGGACCAGGGTTTCCTTTGAGGTTGGGATGTATCAGCTTGGTGGGCAGGCTGTTTTCCTCAGTCGTCATGATACCCAACTGGGGCGGGGTGAACCAATTGAGGATACGGCCAAGGTGCTTTCCCGCTATGTTGACGGCATCATGATCAGGACTTTTGCCCATGAGGATATCCTGGCTTTGGCTCGTTCTGCCACTGTCCCGGTTATCAACGGTCTTACGGACCTCCTTCATCCCAGCCAGGTGCTTTCAGATATTTTCACTCTCCAGGAAAGATTTGGTGATATTAGCAAACTGAAAGTGGCTTATGTTGGTGACGGCAATAATATGGCAAATTCCTGGATTAATGCCGCTATGCGGTTTGGCTTTGATCTGTGGCTGGCTTGTCCGGAAGGTTATAAGCCTGACACGGAAATCCTTGCCCGGGCCCGGAAAGAGGGTTCTAGTGATATTATGGTGGTTGATGATCCATTGCAGGCGGTTCACGGTGCTCAGGTGGTTAATACCGATGTATGGGCCAGTATGGGGCAGGAAGAAGAAGCCGCCTTACGGCGCCAGGTTTTCGCTCCATATCAGGTTAATGATAAGCTGTTGGCGGCGGGGGCGTCTGATGTGGTGGTTCTGCACTGTTTGCCGGCCCATCGGGGAGAAGAAATAGCTTCATCAGTATTTTCGCGTTTTCAGGAGTTTATTTTCAGCCAGGCAGAAAACCGTATGCATGTGCAGAAAGCCTTATTGGCTACACTTTTGGGAGGTGCAAAATGACGCAGTTTAAGAAAATAGTTCTGGCTTATTCCGGTGGTCTGGATACTTCAGTTATTCTCAAGTGGTTGAAAAATAAGTATCACTGTGAGGTTGTGGCTTATGCCGCTGAACTAGGCCAGGGAAAAGAGCTTGCCGGAATCGAAGAGAAAGCCATGGCTACCGGGGCCAGTCAGGTTTTTGTGGATGATCTGCGTGATGAGTTTGTCTCCGATTATGTTTTTCCCATGTTTCGTGGAAATGCCATTTATGAAGGTACCTATCTTTTGGGAACATCAATTGCCCGGCCCTTAATTGCCAAACGGCAGATTGAAATTGCCCGGCAGGTAGGGGCTGACGCGGTTGCCCATGGGGCAACCGGTAAAGGGAATGATCAGATTCGTTTCGAATTGACCTATCATGCCATGGAACCAGGCATTACGGTGATCGCCCCCTGGCGTACCTGGGATCTTAATTCACGGGAAAAGTTGATTAATTATGCCCGGGAAAATGATATCCCCATCCCGGTAACCAAAGAAAAGCCCTACAGTAGCGACCGGAACCTTCTGCATATAAGTTTTGAGGGCGGGGTTTTGGAAGATCCCTGGAATGAACCCCCGGAAGACATGTTTGTTCTCTCTGTTTCACCGGAGCAAGCTCCGGATAAAGTTTTATATGTGGAGATTGAATTTAAGGCTGGTGATCCGGTGGCCATCGATGGAGAATTCCTTGGAGCGGCAGCAATGTTGCAAAAATTAAACGATTTGGGTGGCAGTAACGGCATCGGCCGGGTTGACCTGGTGGAAAATCGTTTCGTGGGGATGAAATCACGTGGAGTTTATGAAACGCCCGGAGGGACTATTCTTTTTCATGCCCATCGGGCGCTGGAATCAATTACCATGGATCGGGAGGTCATGTTTTTGCGTGATTCCCTGGTGCCCGAATATGCCCGCATGATTTATAACGGTTTCTGGTTTGCTCCCGAGCGCCTGGCCATGCAGGCGTTTATTGATCATAGCCAGCAAAACGTTACCGGTACAGTACGGCTGAAGCTTTATAAAGGTAATTGCATCGTTGTTGGCAGGAAATCACCCCAGACTCTTTATTACCCTGAGCTGGCAACTTTTGAGGAAGATACGGTATATAACCAGCAGGATGCAGAAGGTTTTATCAGGCTTAATGCCTTACGGTTGAAAGCCCAGTCAATCCTGAACCGTAGCCATAAAGTAGATTAGTTTTGGTTGGATTATTGCGTAAGAACAGATTCCTGGAGCGTTTGCTTTGGTTGTTGATGGTGGCTGCTGGTGTTGTCGCTTTGGATCAGATCAGCAAATCCATAGTCCTTTCGCATTTATCCCGGGTCTATTCACTGAAGGTTATTGACGGGTTTTTTTCATTGACCCTGGTTTTGAATACCGGCGTGGCTTTCGGTCTTTTTTCCCAATCTCCGGCTTCCTGGAAAGTGATTGTTTTACTTCTTCTTTCAGGAATAACGGTCATTGCCCTTTTAGGGTATTATTTTTTTGGCAAAGAGCTGAGCCGGCCAATGAGTATTGCTTTTTGTATGATTATCGGTGGGGCACTCGGCAACATGATTGATCGTTTCCGCTTTTCCAAAGTCATTGATTTCCTCGATTTTTATTGGAAGACCTATCATTGGCCGGCCTTCAATCTGGCTGATGCGGCCATTACTATTGGGGTTTTATTATTATTGTTTGATGCTTTGTTGGAAAGTAGAAAAACTGAGCAGAGGAACTAAAGATCTAAGTAGTATTCATCCAGAAACATTCATTTCCTGATGAATACTTTCAGCGGCGATCAGCCGTCAGCTGCCAGTAAAACATTGGAAAAACAGATGGTTAAGCTGACTGTAGAAAGTTGAGTAAGTAACAAATAAATACTTTCTGAGTTTGGTAGACTGATGTCTGAAAAGGGAGGCAATGCATCCGATATTGCTGAAGTGGGGCATTCTGACCATCCATACCTACGGGGTTATGGTGGCTGCAGGTTTTTTACTGGCGATGATCTACGCGGTGAGGGCCGGGAAGGATGAGGGGCTGAGCGCGGAAATCATTTATGACCTTTTTTTCTATGCCCTGCTCTTTGCTATTCTTGGTGCCCGTCTGCTTTATGTGCTGATTAATCTTTCTTATTACCGTTTTCACCCGCTGGAAATTTTATATATCTGGCGTGGTGGCCTGGTATTTTATGGTGGATTTATAGCGGCGGTGTCAGCGGTTTATTTCCGTTTGCGTTTTTATCACCTTTCTATTTGGCTTATTGCAGATATTGCCGCACCGGCGCTGGTGCTGGCCCAGGCTGTCGGCCGTTTTGGTTGTTTGGCTGCTGGTTGTTGCTATGGCGCTGCATGTACTCTGCCTATTGCCATCCATTTCAGCGATCCTCAAAGCCTTGCGCCGTTGCATGTCCCCTTGCATCCAACGCAGATGTATCATGCTGCGGCCAACGGGATTATTTTTATGGTGCTGCTGCTGAAACGGCGTCGACAGTCTTTTGTTGGCCAACTGGCAGTTCTCTATCTCCTGCTTTACCCGACAGGACGTTTTATCATTGAGTTTTTTCGCGGAGACCCACGGGGCGGATTTTGGCTGTTATCCACTTCCCAGTGGATCAGTCTGGGGGTCTTTGCTCTGGGACTCGTTCTTTATTTCTATCTAAGTACAGGTATTAACAGGCATAAGCCAATTATTGGAAGCTGAAAAAATTTCACAACAGGATATTCCGGCATGGCTCTCGCTCATTCTCGCCGGCTATGAGCCAAGCCCGAACATCTTTTAATGTATTCCTGGCAATGCAAGTCAGAAAGTTGAGTTAATCTATGCAATCTGATTCCGGGTCTGAAAAATTATTGGTACAATATCAGCCTTTAATTCTGGCCTCTGCATCTCCACGACGGAGAGACTTACTACAAAATCTTGGTCTTGAGTTCCGTATTGTTCAGGCTGCAGTTCAAGAGGAAGCTGCGGCGAGAGAAACGCCGGCTGATTTTGTTTGTCGCTTGGCGGGAGACAAAGCCAAAGCCGTAGCTGACCAATATGCAGAAACCTGGGTGCTGGCAGCTGATACTATTGTGGTGTGGGAGGATGGTGCGGTTTTGGGGAAGCCGGGAAATACCCATGAGGCTTGTAGCATGCTTCGTTCCATCGCCGGCCGGCGGCATGTAGTTATGACTGCCTATGCTCTGGTTAATCGGCGGAAAGAAGTTTTTCTGACCCGGCTTGAACAGTCCGGCGTGTGGATGCTTCCTTTGACTATAGATATGATATCAGCTTATGTAGCGACCGGGGAACCGATGGATAAAGCCGGTTCCTATGCTTTGCAGGGGATCGGTGGTGCTTTTGTAACCGCAGTTGATGGTGCCCATTCTACCGTAATTGGGCTTCCTCTCCATCGCGTATTGACAGATATGCTTGATTTGGGGATTGTGGGGGTAAATACAAGTGGATGCTGAACAGGTAACAGGAAAAAGTATTGCTGAACGGATTAGGGCGGTTCAAAAGCAGATAGTTGCGGCTTGTCAGCGGGTCGGAAGAGATCCAGCTGGAGTGACCCTGATAGCGGTCTCAAAAACCTTTACCTGGGAGGAAAACCAGCCAGCCTATGAATTGGGTCTCCGTGATTTTGGTGAGAATTACATGCAGGATATGGTCCGTAAAATATCACAGACTTCCTCATATGAAGATATACGTTGGCATTTTATTGGTCATTTACAGCGGAATAAAGTTCGTTATTGGAATCCGGGATTCTATCTTTTCCATTGTCTGGATTCGTTACCACTGGCCAAGGAAATGGAGAAAAAGGCTGAGCGGGAGCAGAAGGTCATCCCGACATTGCTTCAGGTGAAATTGGGTGATGAAGCGACGAAATCAGGCATAGATCCAGCAGCTTTACCAGTCTTTTTGGAGAAGGTTGCCAGTTTCCAACGGCTAAAAATTGAAGGGTTAATGACAATTCCGCCCTATGTTGTTGACCCGGAACAAAGTCGCTGCTATTATAGGCAGTTACGTGTGCTGAGGGATGATAGTGTTGCCCGGGGCTTGGTTGATCCCGACATCTTTTGTCACTTGTCCATGGGAATGTCTCATGATTATCCGGTGGCAGTGGAAGAAGGGGCTACGTATGTTCGGGTGGGCACAGCTATTTTTGGCCCCCGGCAACCGAGAGCTTGATTCCTGGCAACGTTCAGCTTGTAATTGAATGCTAAAACATTTTTACGAGGTCGATTGTGAGTACTAAAAAACCATGGGGCGGACGATTTAGCGGACGAACGGACAAGCTGGTTGAAGAATTTACGGCATCGATTGGCTTTGATCAGCGGCTATATAAGGAAGATATTGTGGGAAGTATAGCTCATTGTCACATGTTGTCTTCCTGTGGGATTATAGATTCCGGAGAGGCTGACAAGATTATTTCCGGATTGCAGGTTATTCGTGAGGAGATTGAAAAAGGAGAATTTGTTTTTTCCGTCCCCCTGGAAGACATTCATATGAATATTGAATCCCGTCTTTCTGACCTTATCGGGCCAGGGCTGGCTGGCAAGCTTCACACCGCCCGCAGTCGAAATGACCAGGTAGCTCTGGATATTCGCCTGTATCTGAAAAAGGAAATATCTGGGATTAAAATTTTGCTCAGCGGGTTGATACATGCCTTGATTTCCCAGGCTGATGCCACAAAAAATGTGGTGATGCCTGGCTTTACCCATTTACAGCAAGCTCAGCCGGTCCTTTTTGCTCATCACCTGCTGGCATATGTGGAAATGTTTTCACGTGATTATCAGCGCCTGGAAAATACTGAAAAGCAGGTTGATATTATGCCTCTTGGTTCGGGGGCTTTGGCGGGTACCAGCTTTTCCATTGACCGTCAAATGGTCACGGATGAACTGGGCTTTGCCGGCATGACTGCCAATAGTATGGATGCTGTCAGTGATCGGGATGGTGTCATTGAAACGCTCTTTTCCGGGGCATTGATTATGCTGCATTTGTCCCGCTTTTGTGAAGAGCTGGTTTTGTGGTCGTCGGTGCAATTTAATTTTATTATCCTGGCAGATTCCTTTTGTACGGGCAGCAGCATCATGCCCCAGAAGAAAAACCCTGATGTGCCAGAGTTGATTCGGGGTAAATGCGGCCGCGTTGTTGGTGATCTGGTCAGCCTCTTGGTAACGATGAAATCACTGCCACTGGCCTATAATAAAGATATGCAGGAAGATAAGGAGCCGCTTTTTGATTGTCTCGATACGGTGAATGGATCATTGGCGATTATGGCACCATTGGTAACGTCTATGACCATAAACCGCCAGAGCATGGCCACACAGGCGGAATATGGTTTTTCGACTGCCACCGAAATTGCCGACTACCTCGTTCGACAGGGGTTGGCTTTTCGTCAGGCTCATGAAATAGTTGGTAATATTGTTGCTTACTGCCTTGAAAAGGGACTTCAGTTTAAGGATATGACCCTTGATGATTGGAAACGCTTTTCTGACTATTTTGATGAGCAGGTAATTGCCTTACTCTCAGCGGAAGATGCGGTTCGTAGTAAGAATATCTATGGTGGGACTGCTCCACAACAGGTTGAGCGGCAGCTGGAGCGCCTGAAATTAAAGTGGCATGGTGTGATGAGGTAGGGGGGAGATAGTGGGTAAAAACAGAACATTATGGCTGCTACTGATGGCGGTTTTGATTGGTCTTGCTGCCTGTGGTAAAAAGGCTGATCCAGTGCCGCCCCGTCTGGTGGTTCCCCGGGCAATTACCGATCTGGAAATTGATATTCGTCCCGGGGCTCGCTACTTGGTTTGGAGTATTCCAGGGGAAAACACCGATGGCACGCGGCCGGCGGAAATAAAAGGTTTCAGTATTTTTTCCAAGACCTTGAAACAGGGAGATGAGGGGTGTGTTTTCTGTGATGAGGGATTTGACCTGTTAGCAGAGGTCAATTTGCCCCGGCCAAAACAGGGATATATTGAAAGTGGTATGGTTTATTATCCTTTACCGCTTATTCCGTGGGATTTATTGCAGGCAATTAAGGTAGTGTCTCTCAATAATCATGGCTGGCAAAGTAAGCCTTCCAACAAAATTAAGGTGTATGGTTATGAATCCCTTGATCCTCCAAAGCCGCTGACTTGTGAGCCTGGAGCAGCAATTGTTACCTTGAACTGGAAAAAACCTTTTCCTGATAAACCCTCTGGGCAACAGGTCAAAGTTTATGGCTATCGGGTATATCGGCAAGATGCCAGCCAGGAGTGGCAACTAATAACTCCTGATGTGATAAAGGAGCTTTTTTTTGTGGATGTGGGTTTGAAAGATTGGCACCCATATCGATACGCAATTACCGCCATTTCAATTTTTCAGGGAACTCCCTGGGAAAGTCGTCGATCAATACCTGTATCTGTCGTGCCAGGAGACTATACTCCACCAGCCTCGGTAGCTGAATTTACCGCTTTTCCCTTCCAGGGAGGTGTGCAGTTGGCCTGGCAGGCAAACCAGGAACCGGATCTGCAGGTGTATCGAATTCATAAGTATGAGGTGGAAAGTGGCAGATCCTATATTCTTGAAGTACCTCCAAAAACAACCGATTATCTGGATGTCCAGGTAATGCCGGGGCGACATTATGTCTATCGTATTTCAGCAATGGATGTTTCGGCCAGGCATAATGAAAGTCAGCTTTCAGCAGAGCATAAGGTATTTATTAAGTAGTGTTCATCCGGAATCTAATGTTTCCGGATGGGCTGTTAGCTGTCAGCCTTTAGCTCTCAGCTTAACCAGTTATTTTTCAATATTTTATTGAAAGCTGACTGCTGATCGCTGAAAGTGTTTATCAGGAAATAGACGTTTTTGGATGAACACTAAGTGAATTTTAAACGGCTGAGAAACAGTGCGACTAAGAGCTTTTTGCCGGATAACTGGTAAATGGGGATCAACAAATGAATTCTTTTCACTATCAGGAAGGGCAGCTGTTTTGTGAACAGCTGCCAGTTGCTGAAATTGCACAGCAGGAAGGAACTCCTTTCTATCTCTATAGTCATGAAACGCTGGTTCGTCATTACCAGGCCTTTGATGTGGCCTTTGGGGCTTTGGATCATCTGGTCTGCTATTCTGTCAAGGCCTGTTCGAATCTCAGCGTTATTTCCCTCTTCGCATCTTTGGGTGGTGGATGTGATGTGGTTTCCGGTGGGGAGCTCTTTCGGGCTTTGCAGGCAGGGGTTGAGGGCGGAAAAATAGTTTTCTCTGGAGTTGGAAAGACTGTGGGGGAAATTAATGCAGCCCTGGATGCTGGTATTTTGATGTTTAATGTCGAATCTTTTCAGGAGCTTGATCTTATAAACGAGCTGGCTGAAAAGAGAGGCATGGTTGCTCCCGTGTCAGCCAGAATTAATCCTGATGTTGATCCCCAGACCCATCCCTATATATCGACAGGTTTAAGCGCGAATAAATTTGGTATACCTATATCTGAGGCGGTATCTTTGTACCAGCGGGCTGCCAACTTGCCAAACATTAAAGTAGTTGGCGTAGATTGTCATATAGGTTCCCAACTGACAAAAGTCAGCCCTTTTCGTGATGCTTTGGATCGGATAAAATCCCTGATTGAAGAATTACGCCGGCTAAGAATAGATATTCATTATCTCGATATTGGTGGCGGATTAGGCATTACTTATGATGCGGAAAGACCACCATTGCCAGCAGAGTATGCCAAGGCGGTGATGGAGGTAGTTAAAGATCTTGGTTGTGTATTAATTATGGAGCCGGGTCGGTCTTTGGTAGGAAATGCCGGGATATTAGTAACCAATGTTCTTTACACGAAGGTTGGTGCGACTAAAAATTTTGTAATTGTTGATGCAGGAATGAACGATCTTGTACGACCCAGTCTCTATAATGCTTTTCAAAAGATTATACCGGTGCGTCAATTTATTGGGAAAGAAATTGACAAAAAAACCGTTGACGTTGTTGGTCCCATTTGTGAGTCTGGTGATTTTCTGGCACAAGAGCGCCTTTTGCCACCTCTTAATTCAGGAGATCTGCTGGCGGTGATGAGTGCCGGAGCTTATGGTTTTACCATGTCCTCAAATTATAACTCCCGACTACGAGTGCCAGAGATAATCGTCATTGGGAAAAAATATCAGGTTATTCGGCATCGCGAAACCTTTAGTGATCTGGTTGCTGGAGAAAACATGGTTAACTGGCAGGCAAAAGGAGGGAGAGTATAATGGCAGAGACTTTGCTCAGCATGACAGGTTATGGGGAATCCCAGGCAGAGGTTGGTTCTTATGCGGTTATGGTCACCGTCCGCTCAGTTAATTCACGCTATCTTGATTTTCGGTTTAAGGCCCCGTCAATCTGTTCTTATATGGAACCCCTTGTTCGCCAATTGATCAAAAAATTGTTGGCGCGGGGAAAAGTTGAACTGAGTCTTTCGATAACCAGGAACCCGAATGCCGAGGAAACTTCTCTTCAGGTTGACCTCGGATTGGCGCGTGCCTATAAAAATATTTTTTCACAACTGCAACTGGATCTTGACCTGGGGTCGACGGATATCCCCCTGTCATTAATTGTTGGCCAGTCTGAAGTTTTGTTGAAAAAAAGCGTTGATGCTAAAATGGTCAGCAATCATACAGAACAATATCTGCAGGTCATAGAAAAAGCTTTACGATCATTGAGGGTGATGCAGGAAGCAGAAGGTGAGGCATTGCAGGAAGATTTGCTGATGCGGTGCAAAAAGTTGGAATCTTTGATTGAGGAAATTAGCCATTTGGTTCAGGGCCTCCCACAATTGATCCGGGATAAACTCGTAGTGAGGATAAAAAATTTATTGGATGGCTTGGCCCCGATTGATGACTCACGTGTCTATCAGGAAGCGGCGCAGATTGCCGACCGTGCAGATATAACGGAGGAATTGGTTCGTTTCAAAAGTCATTGTCAGCAGTTTTTCATGACCATAGGAGGGCAGGTTGGTCCCAGAGGTAAAAAGTTGGACTTTATAATTCAGGAATTATTGCGGGAGACTAATACCATAGGCTCAAAAGCTGCCGCTTTGCCGGTGTTGCAATTGGTTATTCAGCTTAAAGATGAGCTGGAAAAACTGCGGGAACAAGTCCAAAATGTAGCTTGATACTAATGGCTATCCAGTTATTTAGAGGAAAATAGATGAAAGAAAACCGGCAGTATAATAACCAGCGATGGTTGTTGAGTATTGGTTTGGGCAATTCTGTCGTAGCGTCCAGGGTAGTTGCTATTGTTACTCCATCTTCAGCTCCCATGAAACGGCTGAAGGATGATGCCCGTGAACGGGGTAAGCTAATAGATGCCACCCAGGGACGTAAAACCAGGTCTTTGATTATTACCGACAGTGATCATGTGGTTTTATCAGCTATTCAAGCGGAAACCATAGCTCATCGGTTTGTTAATACGGATAATTCCCCGGAATAGCAACTTCCTCCATATTTATTAATGTTTTCCGGTTTGATCGGGAGTAGTTGAAAACTTTTACTTAGTTTGAGCGTTTTTAATTTTCTGAAGCTGTCAGGATTAGATTCCAAGTGGTTTCGGGCTCCGAGTAAATCACCCGGAGGGTGATTCGCGGCGAAAGCTTCGGGGCAGGCACTGATGGCCGGCGGGAATGAGCGGGAAGCGGAACCCTGGCAGCTTGACAACTATGGAATTGCTCAATTTAGGTGAACGTATATTTGATATTCAGACAAGGCAATATTATCATAAAGACCCTTAAATATCAATTTATCAGGTCAATATGGCTTGATAATAATAATGTTAGGTGCTGAATAAATAAAGGATATTTTTAATGGACATACTTTTAATGGTGCTCCAGATAATAACATTGGTGGTGCTTGGATATATTCTTAAAAGTTATTTTCCAGCATACTTCCATAAAAAGGGCGAAAATTTGGCAACTAAGGAGGATATCGAAGAAATCACACAAAAAATTGAACAGGTTAAAGTGCAATACTCTGCTCAGTTAGAAGATATCAAATTATCAATTAAATCTGGCTATGATCAAAGAAAATCATTTTCGAACAGACAACAGTTTGAAGTCTTGAAATTCTATGATCTTGCAACAGAATTTTATTACGAAAAATTAACTGTAAATTTTGGTGATTTCCCGATGGATGATGGCAGATCCCTCTTTTTGTATCAAGAATCATTTTTTAAAAATGTATTAAATCTCGTGAAAAGCTATCAACGAATTGTCGTGTATTTCGAAAACGAAAACAAGCTGCGAATACTCGCGGAAAAAGTTCTTGTGCAGGCATTGGAAGCAAGAAAGGTTTTAAAGAAACATTTTGGAAAAGTGAAACTTGAAATCGTTGAAGAGGAGGCAGCACATAAATCTGGCGACCGGAGTTGGGTTGAGCAAGCTGTGGCATCTGGTAACGAGGCCAATAAAGAATTTTGGAGCGCTATGAACCCAGTACTTGAATCATACCAAAACTCTCTTCGACATTACTTGACAGAGCTAAATTTATACTTGAGGCCTGCTGAGAACACGATAATTCCAGAGGCTATTTTTAAATAATGAAAGACAAAGCCCTAACCATTTTCTGCACCTGACCGGCGTTACGCTGCGCTCCACACCGGCAGGTGAGAAATACGTTAGGCGGACAAAAAATATCCGATGAGCTAAGCAAAACATAATGACAGTAATTGTAAAAGTTAACTCTGAATTATTACATGTATTCAAATAATCAATAGAGGATGGGTTGATGACTGAAGATATGACTGGTGATAATACGTTGGCAAAAAATGAGATCAAAAATTTTATACTTAAAGTAGATCTAATAAATGACGGCCAGGTGGAAATTGCAAAAATTGCTGAGAAAATGTCTGAACATTTCGACAGAACTGAAAAAAAACAGCTAAATAAATTTTCGATAAATTTCACAAAAGGGTCGTCTGAGGTAACTCAAGGAGATACTTTTGACTATGTTTTGGTGTCAGAGGAGAAATCTATTTCGATGACTTTTTCTGAAACACAATGTGCATTTTGGCTGGAAAGTAATCAATACAAAGATAATTCCTCGTACAAAGGAATTATGAATAAGGTGGTTAATGTTGTTAAATCTCTTAGCAGTGAAGTTAAGTCGAAGAGAATAGGGTTAAGGTATATAAATCAATTCCAATGCAAAACAAAAAGGAACATTGGTAAGATTTATGGAAAAAGATTATCTTCGCTTGTTAGGACGATGCTTAGCGAAGAAGATATGCAAACACGAGTAATCGGGATGGAAGAATATAACAATGATGGATTTAAGATGCGTTTCCAATACGGAATTCCTAATAAGTTTTATCCTTCTGTTATTGCTGTGTTTGATTTGTTGTTGGACATAGATTCATTTGTTGAGAGTGAGAGTGGTGCAACTGAATGGGAGGGCCTCATTACCAACTTGAATCATGCGGCATATGGTAAATTTGTTAAAGAGATTAACCCTAAATACCTACAGGATTTGAAGTAATGACAGACTATATAAATCCTATTCCGTCAGAGGCAGAATCAAAAAAAACAGTGGAAGTGAGTGCAAATGACCAAAGAACACCAAAAAGAATTACAGTCAGGTATCAAACGACCGCAATCTTTGAAGATATCGGCGAGGAAAACAAAGAAACCACTGAAAAGGCTGTCACAAGGTGACATATTTCAAGATATCGAAATAATAGAAAATTTAGAAACCGAAAAATCTATCGTAACTGTTCGGAAAATATCATTTCCTTTCGTTATTTGTCTTAATCAGGAATGCGATTTGGAAACTGATTTTTGGAATAATAATGAAGTGTTATGTGATAATAATTTGCTCCACATTGCAATTGCCCCTGTGTTCATATTTGAACAATTTTTAAGTGGTACTCATTGGGGTGGGATTTTTTCAAACAACAGGCCACAAAAAAGGAAAGATACAACAATTAAAAAAATCATTGATAATGAGATTCCAAGGTATCACTTTTTGAATTTCCCAGACAAGGACATTCCAGATTTGATAATTGATTTTAAGCATTTTTTTTCAGTTTACAAAAAGGTCATTTATGACCAAATTGACAGACGTTTTTGCTCCATTGATGATTTGTTCAAGGAGAAAATCAATCAAAGGTTTTCATATTACATATCAAGGATTGGATTGCCAGAACACCCTGTCTGAAAAATTGGGAATATTGGTGAGGGATTTATTTAATCCCTGAACATTAATTGCATAATCGGCAAAAAATCGCCGAACCAAAATATACAGACCGACCGCGAATAGCCGCCGGACCTCAATTAAAACTTACGGTGCGGCTGGTGAGCTTGATTGTTCGGCGGTAAATTCGTCCAATCATGCTAAAATTAAAAAGAAGATTCTTATATGGAATTCGAGTGGGATAAGAAAAAAGCAAAATCAAATGAAACTAAGCATGGGATTTCCTTTCATGAGGCAGGCACAGTGTTTGGTGACCCTCTTGCCCTAACCTTTGACGATCCAGATAATTCATTAAATGAAGTCAGATTAATAACTTTTGGATTATCGAGATTAGGGAAAAAACTTATTGTTTCACATACAAATCGTGGTGATAAAACTAGGATTATCAGTGCGCGTCAAATGACAAAGTATGAGGTTAAAATTTATGAAGAAGACTAAAGAAGAACACGAAATGAGAGCAGAATACAAAAGAGAAGATCTAGGCAAAGGTATTCGGGGGAAATATTACGAGGCATACAAAGAATCACATAATCTTGTGCTTTTGGAAACTGAAGTAGCAAAGTCATTTCCAACTGACGATGCGGTAAATAATGCACTACTATCACTTATTAATATAGCAAAAACCACAATAGTTCATTAATAAGTTTGATTATTAAAAAATAAATCGGCCGAACCCGAACCGACGAACCGCGCGATAAACCGGCCGGACAAGCCGGGGTCGGAACATAGAACACTTTTAAAAAACGGACAAAAAAAGGGCTTAAACGGCCAATTTTGCATCATAAATTGAGTTTTTAAGGAATCTTACGTTTATAATCGGCAAAAATCGCCGAACCAAAACATACACTTGACCGGGAATAGCCGTCCGTAGTTTCCTTGAGGCATTGCGGTCCGGCAAGTGATGTCAGTCGTTACTCTAGCGATGTCGCGCTGGCAGTAATTTCAATTGAATATTCTGTAATAGTTCCCTTATATTAGAATTCAAGTTGAGATTTGTTTCTGTCGATATTTTTTAGGAATGATGAAATAATGGCTTTATCAGGTTTGTTGGTGATTTTATCTTCTCCATCAGGGGGAGGAAAGAGTACTTTGGGTCGTTTGTGTCTTGACCGCATGGAGAATCTGGTATATTCAGTATCGTATACAAGCAGGAAGCCGCGAGGTGCTGAGCGGGACGGGATTGATTATCATTTCGTGACCCGGTCCGGTTTTATAAGCTTGGTGGAAGAAGGTTTCTTCCTTGAATGGGAGGAGGTTCATGGAAACTTTTATGGCACAAGTCGACAAGCGGTTCAGGTTCTTTTGGATGCCGGACAGGATGTATTGCTTGATATCGACGTTCAGGGGGGACTCCATGTCCAAAAGCTGATGCCAGCGCGTGCTGTTTTGGTGTTTGTTTTACCTCCTTCAAAGAAAATTCTGCAAAAACGATTGCTTGGAAGGGGCACTGATGCTGAGGAGGTAGTGAAGCTAAGGATGATAAATGCGGAGAAGGAGATAGCCAGAGGGATAGATTATGATTATCTGATAATCAATGACCGTATAGATGAGGCAGCAAATAGTCTTTGTTGCTTGGTAACCAGCGAACGTTGTCGGATGAGTCGACAGCGGGATTTTTTGTTTCAGGCAGGATATCTTGCTACTATCGTATAGAAAACAATAGAAAGAGGTGTGATATGGCGCGAGTAACCGTTGAAGATTGTTTAGCAAAGGTGCCGAATAGATTTGAATTGGTTGTCTTGGCATCGAGGAGATCCAAAAAGATTTTTAAAGGGCAGGAGCCACTTGTAGAGAGTTATAAAAATCGGCCCATTGTCATGGCTTTGCGGGAAATAGCCGCCGGCAAAGTATGGCCGGAATACGAATGAATGACTGGCAGGTGTAGTGTGTCTTGGTATATTCAATTAAAAAAGAGGACCTTGGTGTCCTCTTTTTTGTGTCACAGCGAAACTGAAGCGATGCGTTATTAAGTCAGGGCTTCTGTTTGAGTGATATTCGTATGTTTCACGTGAAACATTAGTGAAAATCATTATTGCCCGGTAAAGTTGTGGTATTCTTCTAATTGGGGTTGACTTCGGTGTTTTTGGCGCTTGAATCCCGGCTTTGCGGCTACATCGTTGGTACTATCAGTTTGTGAAGGTTAGTGAGGTGTTTATGCGAATAGGGATTTTGGGTTTACCTAATACAGGAAAGACGGCTTTGTTTAATTCATTGACTGGTATGAGTGAGGATTCCAGCCCGGTTATTACGGTCAAGCCAGAGCCTCATGTTGGAATGGTCAGGGTGCCAGATCCACGTATCGATTATCTGGTACAGGTGTATGAACCAAAGAAGACTACCTATGCAGATATGGAATTGTTTGACATGCTGGGCATTGTTCCTGGAGGGGGTAAAGACTCTCCAGGGCGTCGGGTGTGTAATCAGGTACGGGATGTGCAGGCGCTGATTCAGGTGGTAAGGGGGTTTTCAAACGAAATGGTTCCTGCCTATGAGAATCGGGTGGCACCGGCACTGGATGCCGAAATAGTGGAGATGGAATTATTGTTTGCTGACTTGGAGCTGGTAGAAAAGCGACTTGAAAGGATTGCAGCAAGCTTGAAGAAAGGGCAGGATAAGAATCTGCTGCTGAAAGAACAGCAGATTCTCGTCCGCTGTCGCGCAGCCCTTGAGGATGAAAAAGTCTTACGTGATATTGAATTTTCCCGGGATGAGTTACTCGTACTGAATACCTATCAATTTCTATCACAAAGGCCGGAATTGATCGTGGTAAATGTGGACGAAGAAGTTGAGGTCAAAGAAAAAGAGGATCTTGTCGCGGCGGTAAAAGGACAGATGACAGGGGCTAATACCGATGTTATTGCCTTGTCGGCGAAAGTTGAAATGGAAATTTCCCAATTAGATAATGAAGATCGTCAGGCTTTTATGGATGATTTGGGGATCGCAACACCGGCCCTGGAGCTGGTGGCGCGGCACTCTTATTCGTTGTTAGGGTTGATACCCTTCTTTACAGTGGGTAAAGATGAAGTGAAAGCATGGACAATCACAGCAGGAACCACAGCATTGAAAGCTGCGGGAAAGATCCATTCCGACATTGCGCGGGGCTTTATCCGGGCGGAAGTGCTGGCCTATGATGATTTTGTTGATTGCGCGGGAGATATGGGCCGGGCAAAAGAGAAAGGCTTGCTTCGTCTTGAGGGGAAGGAATATGTGGTAAAGGATGGTGATATCATAAATTTTCGATTCAATGTCTAAGAATGTCACTGATTACTGGAATTGCGATATAAGGTCCTATATTTTGTCAACTGGAGTTACTTCAGGCTCTTTTTTGTGCTCGATTGCCTGTTTTTTCAACGGCTCATTACGCTGAAATTGCCAAACTCGCCCTTGCAGGGCTCAGACAGGTCAATTTCTGCGCTCCATTAGCCGGAAAAAACAACGGTATCTCACGGTGTCGCGCCGAAAGTAACTTCAATTGGATATCCTACAAAAGTTTTCTTATATTGGAATTCCAGACTGATTATTATTTGGGGAAGTATATTTTCCTACAATGTTTTTATGGGTGAATATTTTTGTAGGCCATCGGTTTTGCGACTTTTTAGAAAAGTATCAAGATTATCTGTCAATCCTATCGCCATCGCTATTGATGATTACGGGTGTTTGTTCGGAAGATGGAAAAGAAAAAAATCTATGTGGTAGATGGTAGTTCCTTTATCTACCGGGCTTATCATGCGCTGCCGGAGTTGATAACCGCGCAGGGACAGCCGACTAATGCCATTTATGGGTTCACCACCATGATGCTCAAATTGCTTGAAACTGAGCAGCCGGAATATCTTGTAGTGGCCATGGATGCCAGACGACCAACCTGGAGGGATAAAATTTATCCAGAATACAAAGCGAATCGTCCTCCAATGCCTGAGGATCTGGCGCAGCAGATACCTTATTTTCCCCAGGTGCTTGGTGCTTTGGGGATTCCGGCATTGCATCATGATGGATATGAGGCTGATGACCTGATTGCAACCCTGGTCAAAGAGGCAAAAGAAAAAGGATTTGCGGTAGTCATTATCTCCGGAGACAAAGATCTTATGAGCCTTGTTGGAGATAGTGTAGTCATGAATGACACCCTTAAGGGAAAAATCTACACTATTCCGGAAGTTGAAAAGAAGTTTGGAGTCTCAGGGGAGCGTTTGTTGGATTTACTGGCTTTGGCAGGGGATAAATCAGATAATGTTCCGGGAATAAAAGGTGTTGGTCCAAAGACAGCAGTGGCCCTGCTACGGGAATATGGCTCATTGGAAAATTTGCTTGAACATGCGGGTCAGATAAAACGACAAGGATGGCGGCAGAGGATTGTAGCGGGAATTGATGACGCCAAGCTATCCAGGGTACTAGTGACCCTTGATGATCAAGTGCCCCTGGACTTAAAATGTGAGGATCTTTCACGTCGTGAAATGAATCATCAACTTATACAGGATCTTTTTCAGGAACTTGAATTTTATCGTTTAGCTAAGAAGATTGTTCCTCGTAAGAATATTAGTTCTGTTGGCTATCGATTGATTGTAACTGCTGAGCAATTACAGGAAGTAACAGCTCAGTTGTTGAAAGCAAAAGGCTTTGCCATCGATACAGAAACTACCTCTGTCAATGCTATGGATGCCAAGTTGGTTGGAGTCTCTCTTTCCTGGAATGAGGGGGATGCTTGCTATATTCCGGTTGGCCATGCCCCCGAAATTGCCGGGCAACAAGTATGTCTCAAAGATCTGGTTCTCCATCTTGGTCCGGTTCTGCTACAGTCTGGCATTGAAAAATGGGGCCATAATATTAAATATGATATGATTGTTCTCTTAAGACATGGTCTCATAATGGCCGGTAAGTTGTACGATACCATGGTGGCGTCCTATGTCTTAAATCCGGAACGTCATAGCCATAGTTTGTCGGCCATATCCCAGGAAATGCTTCAGCATGCCCCTATAGAGTTCAAAGATGTAGTTGGTCATGGTAAAAAAGCTTGTACCTTTGATCAGGTTAAACTTGATATTGCCTCTGAGTATGCCTGTGAAGATGCTTCTCTAACGTATCTGTTACATGAACAGTTGGTAGACAAAGTTAAGCAAGCTGGTCTTGAGCAGTTATTTTATGAACTTGAGATGCCATTGGTTTCAGTTTTGATGCAAATGGAAATGGCCGGAGTAAAGATAGATACTTTTCTTCTGCACAGATTGGCAGGTGAGTATGCAATAAAACTGAAAGCCATGGAACAAGAGATTTTTACCATGGCCGGACTTAACTTCAATATTAATTCACCTAAACAGTTGGCGGAGGTCTTGTTTGATCGCCTGAATTTACCAGTCATAAAAAAAACCAAGACTGGAGCATCCACCAATGTTGATGTCCTGAACGAGCTGGCCACCCAACACCCGCTGCCGGAAAAAATTCTTGCCTACCGATCCTTAGCCAAACTGAAATCAACCTATCTTGACGCCCTCCCGAAGCTGGTTAATCGGGAAACCGGTAGGGTGCATACTTCATACAATCAGACAGTTACCGCGACAGGTCGTCTCTCTTCCAGTAACCCGAATTTGCAGAATATCCCAATTCGCAGTCAGGAAGGCGGCCATATCAGACGTGCATTCATTGGTGAGGGCAATAATGTTATTATGTCAGCCGACTATTCACAAATTGAACTGCGCATTCTGGCTCATCTGTCCCGTGATCCGGAATTGCTGGCGGCATTTGACCGCGGAGATGACATTCACACTTTAACCGCTGCCCGTATTTTTGAAGTCCTGCCGTTGATGGTAACCGCGGACATGCGTCGGGAGGCGAAGGTTGTAAACTTTGGAGTTCTCTATGGTATGAGTCCTTATGGTTTAGCCCGGGAGTTGAAAATTGACAGGGCGACGGCTAAAGCTTATATAGACAATTATTTTACCACCTACGCTCAGGTTAAAATCTATTTTGAGCAATTAGTTGCTGAAGGGGAGAAACAGGGCTATGTTTCAACGATGTTGGGGCGCCGACGCTATCTTCCCGAACTCAACAGCCGCAATCCTAATCGCCGGGAAATGGCCCGCCGCATGGCGGTAAACAGTCCTATACAGGGATCCGCTGCAGATTTGATTAAATTGGTGATGATTAATCTTGATCACCGGTTGAAAACTGAGAGCTGGCAGTCAAAAATGATTATGCAGATACATGATGAACTGGTATTTGAGGTTTGGCCGGATGAAGTGGAATCAATGCGGGAAATGGTCCGTCGGGAAATGACGGAAATTATTGCATTGCAGGTTCCCTTGCTGGTGGAGATCGGGGTAGGGAAAAATTGGCAGGAAGCCCACTAATGGAAAATCGGGAAAATCGGGGTCAGACCACGTTTTTCATGGTTTTTTTCACCTTTTAATAAAATGCAAGGACTTAACCGGACATTAATGTTTTAAAGTGGGAATGAGCTGATGATGGAAAAAAATCGATGAGCTATCAGGAAACCTTGGATTACTTATATGGCCTGGAGCATTTTGGCATCAGTCTGGGGCTCGAAAATATTCATGCATTAATGGCCGCTTTTGATGACCCCCAGGAACATTTACCAATTGTCCATGTGGCTGGCACTAATGGTAAAGGCTCAACCATCTCTTTTTTAAAGGATATGCTTGCCACCACAGGACTGAGAGTTGGTGTTTATACGTCCCCGCATCTGTGCCATTTTTCAGAAAGGATCGTGGTGGCTGATAGGCCGATTACGGAAGCAGAAATTGTGGAACTGACCAGGGAATTGAGGCCGGTGGCAGAGAAAATTCCCCGTATAGTCACATTTTTTGACTTTACTACCGCCATGGCCTTGCTTTATTTTTCCCGCCGGCAACCGGATGTAGTCATTTTAGAAACCGGACTAGGTGGCACACTGGATGCAACGAATGTGGTTTCGAAGCCGCTGCTGACAATGATTACTAATATCGCTTTGGAGCATGAAGAATATTTGGGACATACCTTGCTTTCCGTGGCGCGGGAAAAAGCCGGTATTCTTAAGCCATTGACTCCACTGGTTTCAGGGGTACGAAATCGTCGGATAAGAGAGTATCTTGAACGGAAAAATCAGAGCCTGGGTGGAAAATGCTATTTCAGCGGGCGGGATTTTCGTATCCGCAGGAAAAATGACGGAACTTTCAGTTACAGAGGATTAGGTCGACAGGTGAAAAATCTGCGGTTGCAGATGCTGGGTGATTATCAGCAGGAAAATGCTTCGCTGGCCCTTTGTTCCTTGGAAGTGCTGGCGGAACAGAGGATTGCAACCCTGGATGACCAGCAAATCCGTCAGGGTTTAGCTGGCAGCTCTTGGCCGGGGCGGCTGGAAAAAGTCAGCAGTGAACCGGATTTTTATATCGATGGGGCTCATAATCCTCATGGTGTGCGAGCGCTGATTCCGGTGTTACGTCAACTGTCCGCCGGACGCCAACTCATTCTGCTGATTGGGGCGATGAAAGACAAGCAAGTTTCAGTAATGGTATCCTATCTTGCCCCGTTGGCCGCAGAGATAATTGTGACCCGGGCTAAGTTGGACCGTTCCTGTTCGACCGAACAGTTATATCTTGAGGCTGAAAAATATTGTCAGCGTGTCTTTCGTACCGAAACAATTGCTGAAGCGATTTCCCTGGGCAGAAAGAGGGCTAAAAGAGACGATCTCATCTTTTTTACCGGTTCACTTTATTGTGTCGGGGAGGCGTTGGAGGAGATAAATACTGCTTGATCATTTATTTGGTTTCAGCAGTATTGTCTGTTTTAATAATTGCCATATAAGTAGTTCCCGGGTTTTTTACCAGCTTGACAGAATGGGAAGAAAGGGTTGAAATGAAGAAAATTGGCGTTATTGTGGGGAGCCCAAGGCGAGAGGGGAATACTGCTCGTTTGACCAATCAGGCAGTTAAAGGGGTAATTGATGCTGGTGGCGAAGTGCTTGAATATGTCTTGCGAGACTTAAAGCTATCCCCCTGTCTGGAAATATATGGATGTAAAAAAAACGGGCAATGTGTTATCCAGGATGATTTTCAGCAAATATGTTCGCAGTTAAGTGGGTGTCAGGCCTTCATCTTAAGTTCTCCGATATTTTTTTATACGGTTAGCGCTCACACAAAAATATTTATGGACCGTTTCCAATCACAATGGGTCAAAAAATACTTGTTGGATAAAAAGCCTTTTAACCACACTGAAAACCGAAAAAAAGGACTGTTTATTTCCGCCGGTGCTTCTCATGGCAAAAAACTTTTTGATGGAGTATTGCTGACAGCCCGCTATTTTTTTGATACCCTGGATACAACATTATGGAGGTCACTGCTTTATCGGGGATTGGAATTCCCCGATGATGTTTTTAAACACCCTGAATATCTCGATGAAGCCTATCAAAGTGGGGTAGATCTTGTTCGTGGCCTGGCAGCAGGTGATGGCGAAAACTGTTAACGGGAGATCCAATGCAAGCTAAATGGATAGTACAAAGTTACCGGCGATATAAGTGGCTGCTGGCTGTAACTCTGCTGATCGTTTTTTTATCTGGTTGGAATACCCTGCTGTATGCCGCATTTGATGCTGGAACCTCAGCCAAGGCAGTGGAAATAGAGGCGAAGCACTTGATCTATGATAAAGTCCTTGGCCGCTATATCGCTCAGGGGGATGTGGTTATTCGTCAGGAAAGCATGGAATTGTCAGCAGATAAAGTAATTTTGGATAATCGTAGCCGTGAATTCGAAGCGTGGGGTAATGTCTTGCTGCGTGATCGTGAGGATTATCTTGCCTGCCGTTATCTGAAGTTTAATCTGGACACTAAAACCGGGCATATTCGCCAGGGGAGAATTTTTGTTAAGGATAAACATTTCTTTATTACTGGTAGGGAAATTGAGAAATTGGGTCTGGATGAATACCTGGCAGAGGATGCGACTCTAACGTCTTGTGATGCGGCCAAAGCCGCCTGGATGGTAAGTTGTAAGTCTATACATGTGACAAAAGACGGTTATGGCGTGACAGATAACGCCGTTTTTAAAATCAAAGATATTCCGGTTATGTATCTACCAAAAGCATATTTTCCGGTTAAGACCTCCCGGCAAAGCGGATTGCTAATGCCGTCCATCGGTTATGGTCAGGAAGATGGGTTAATGACCAAAAATGCCTATTTCTGGGCCATCGATGAGGCCCATGATGCAACTTTCAGCCTGGAAACTTATGGACATCGGGGGGCCCGGCTGGGAGGCGAGTATCGCTATGTTTTAAATGAAACGGCAAAGGGTGAGATTAGTGGACGTTACATCCATGATAGGCTGGTGAAGGATAATGAACAGTATCCCCAAACGGAATCGGACCGATGGTCGCTGGGAGCCCAGCATTTCCAGGATTTTGCTAACGGTTCTCAGCTTAAAGCCCATTTAAATTTCGTTAGTGATAATTATTTTTTGGATGATTTTCCCAATGCTTTCAGCAATACATTTATCAATGAACTGGATGATGTTGATTATGAAACGGATAATGAGCTGCGGTCAAATATAATCTTTTCCAAAAGTTGGACCCAGCAGAATTTAAATCTGACGGCAGAAGGTTTCTATTATGATTCTCTGATTCTGCCTCATAATGATACGGTTTTACAAGTTTTACCCCAAATAACTTTGACTGCCCTGGAGCAGCCATTGGGCAAGACGTCTTTATTCTGGCATCTGGATAGCTCCTACGCGAATTTCTGGCGGGAAACCGGTGACCGTGGACAACGTTTTGATTTTCATCCAAGGGTGAATTATCCGTTTCATCTTGGGTCGCTGGAAGTTACACCATCAGCCGGCGTCCGGGAGACTTTTTACCTGACTGATTGGGAGGATGAAGGTTCAGACAGCGAGTCCCGGGAGCTTGTTGATGCCGGGATAGAAGTGAAGACTGTTATGGAGCGGGTTTTTTCCCGCTCGGGGACTACGGCTGACCGTTTTCTGCACACCCTGGAGCCGACTGTTAGCTATCTTTATGTTCCCGATGTTGACCAGGATAACCTGCCTCATTTTGATGACCTTGATCATATTTATGAAGAAAACAATCTTACCTATGGGCTGGTCAGCCGGTTGATTGGCCGCTATGCTAACCAAAATGGTGGCTATGAGTATCATCAATATTTTAAAGCGGAACTGGGACAGTCTTACAATCTGATTAACGAACCAAATGGAGACCAGTTTATCGATAATCATGACTTTTCAGATATTAAGGCCCAGCTGGAATATTGGGGCCGCAAATACTTCTATGGCAAACTCGAAAGCGAATATGATCCCAACGACAACCAGACAAAGACTTTTTCGACTCTTCTCAGGTTTCGAGACAATCGTTACGACCAACTAAGCCTAGAATATCGCTATGAGAGTGACAACCTCGAGGATTACATTGTCAGTGGCTATCTGCCAATGACTACCACCCTTGATATTTATGGAAGTGTGCGTTATTCCATGCTGGAAAAGCTGATGTGGGAAAGTATCTATGGATTTAATTACCATGCCCAGTGCTGGGCTATTGACTTTTCCATTAAAGAAGACCATCAGCCCTATGATCTGCAATTCAGGATGTTAGTGACCCTAAACGGTCTGGGGACAATCGGGCAAAAATAGTAGGTAGTTATACTCTGTGTTCAGGCTAATGATGTTTGGCAGAAGTCCCCTTTCCCGATGGTATTATGGCTGATTTGTGCTTGACAATAAAAGTTAGTCTGTAATATTGTATACAATGTCTAAGAGTTTATCCACCTTTATGTATGAAAATTGCACCCGATTTAGCGATTAGCTGTTTGCCATTGGCGTTTAGCGTTGAAAAATCAAGGCGTTACGTTAATAAGAGATAGCACTAAACGGGTGATAGTTTGTAATCCTGTAATCATTAAACTAATAGCTCAATTTAGTTGACCCAAGGGGGATTGAATGACGCAATACGAAAAAGCCATTGCCCGGTTGGATGAAATGAATCAGTCAGCAGAACTTGGTGGCGGAGAAGCCCGCATTCAAAAGCAGCACGATGCTGGAAAAATGACCGCTCGCGAAAGGATGCTGGATTTTTTCGATGCTGGAACCTTTGAAGAAATCGATAAATTTATTACCCATCGCTGTACAGATTTTGGCATGGAGAAAAAGACTATCATTGGCGATGGCTTGGTAAGTGGATACGGGAAAGTAAATGGTCGTCTTACTTTTGCTTTTGCCCAGGATTTTACTGCCATTGGCGGGACCTTAAGTGAAACCAATGCCCAGAAAATCTGCAAGGTTCTGGATATGGCTGCAACTGCCGGGGCTCCGTTTGTTGGGTTCAACGATTCCGGTGGAGCCAGAATTCACGAAGGGGTTGCCAGCCTGGGAGGATATGCTGAACTGTTCTACCGGAATACCATTTATTCCGGGGTTGTTCCCCAGATTTCCGGGATTCTTGGGCCTTGTGCCGGTGGCGCCGTCTATTCTCCGGCAATTATGGATTTTGTGGTGATGACGGAAAAAACCAGCTACATGTTTATTACCGGGCCAAATGTGATTAAGACGGTAACCAACGAAGAGGTAACTCAGGAAAAGTTAGGGGGTGCCTCGACCCATATGTCGATTAGTGGTGTTGCCCACCTGGCCGCTAAAAATGATCAGGGTACCATAGAAACGATAAAAAAATTATTGAGTTATCTGCCGCAGAGCAATCGAGAAAAAGCTCCGCTCTTTCCCTATGACGGCGAAGTGGAGCAGGTGTTGCCTGAATTGAATGAAGTGGTGCCGGCTGATTCCCGGAGACCCTACGATATTAAGAAGATTATTAAAGGGGTGGCAGATTATAATGAGTTTTTTGAAGTTCAGCCACGGTACGCGCGGAATATGGTAATTGGCTTCGCCCGGTTTAATGGTGAATCTGTGGGGATTGTCGCTAACCAGCCTAATTTTATGGCTGGTTGTCTGGATATTAATGCATCTGATAAATGTTCACGTTTCATCCGCTTTTGTGACTGTTTTAATATTCCTATCCTGACATTTGTGGATGTGCCTGGTTTCTTGCCGGGTACGGCCCAGGAATATGGTGGCATCATTCGTCATGGGGCAAAAATAATTTTTGCCTATGCCGAGTCCACAGTTCCCAAAATTACCATTACCACTCGTAAGTCATATGGCGGAGCCTACTGTGCCATGTCATCCAAGCAACTTCGTTCCGATATCCATTTTGCTTATCCTACGGCGGAATTTTCAGTAATGGGTCCTGATGGTGCGGTTAATATTGTTTTCAATAAAGAGCTTAAAAATGCCGAGGATCCCATCGCTCGTCGTCAGGAACTGGTGGATGATTATCGACAGAAGTTTGCCAACCCCTACCGGGCAGCCTCCTACGGTTTTGTCGATGAAGTGATTAAACCTGAAATGACCCGGATAAAAATTATTCGGGCATTGGATATGCTCCAGGATAAAGAGCAGGAAACACCATATAAAAAACATAGTAACATTCCGCTGTAATAAGCTATGGCAGAGGATTTTCAGGAGAGTTAGATCCGGCTGTTAACAGATATCATCCAGAAGGAGGGTAGAAACATGACCTGTAGTGAGCATAAACAAGCATTCCAGCAACGCCAACAGCAGTGGCAGGAATTGGTTGATAAGGCCTGTGCCCGCTTTCCTGAACGTCGGGAAAATTTTGCGACCACCTCCGGTATCGAAATGAAGCGCCTATTTACCCCGGAAGATGTGGAACAGGTAAATTATACCGAAGATATCGGTTTCCCGGGCGTTTATCCTTTTACCCGTGGGGTTCAGCCGACCATGTATCGGGCTCGTTTCTGGACCATGCGTCAGTATGCCGGTTTTGGCTCGGCAGAGGAAACTAATAAAAGATATAAGTATTTGCTGGAAAATGGTCAGACAGGTTTAAGTGTAGCTTTTGATCTGCCGACCCAGATTGGTTATGATTCCGATTTTGGGCTTTCTGAAGGGGAGGTAGGAAAGGTTGGGGTTGCCATTGATACCCTTGCTGATATGGAAATGCTCTTTGACGGAATTTCGTTGGATAAAGTAAGTACCTCGATGACCATCAATGCCCCGGCGGCTGTCCTGCTGGCCATGTATGTCGCTGTGGCTGAAAAACAGGGGGTTGCACCAGAGCAACTGCGGGGTACTATTCAGAATGATGTCCTGAAAGAATATTTTGCCCGGGGCACCTATATTTTTCCTCCGTCACCGTCCATGAAAATTATCACTGATATTTTTGCTTTCTGCAAAGATAATCTGCCCAACTGGAATACCATCAGTATCAGTGGCTATCATATTCGTGAGGCTGGATCCACTGCGGTTCAGGAGGTTGCTTTTACCCTGGCGGATGGTCTGGCTTACGTTGATGCGGCGATAAAATCAGGGTTGGATGTAGATGTATTTGCCAAACGGTTATCCTTTTTCTTCAATGTTCACAACCCATTCCTGGAAGAAGTTGCTAAGTTCAGAGCTGCCCGTCGTCTTTGGGCCCGGCTGATGAAAGAACGGTTCGGAGCCAAGAAACCAGCGTCGATGATGCTGCGTTTCCATACCCAGACTGCCGGTTGTTCCCTGACCGCCCAACAACCCGATAATAATGTGATCAGGGTAACTATGCAGGCTCTGGCAGCTGTTCTGGGAGGAACGAATTCCCTGCATACCAATTCCCGTGATGAGGCGTTATGCCTGCCCACCGAGGATTCGGTGCGGATTGCTTTGCGGACCCAGCAGGTTATTGCCTATGAAAGCGGAGTTGCCGACAGTGTTGATCCCCTGGCCGGTTCTTATTTGGTCGAATCCCTGACCAGTAAGATTGAAAAGCAGGCCCTGGCCTATATTAAGAAAATAGATGATCTGGGTGGAGTGGTTAAAGCCATAGAAGCTGGGTATATTCAGAATGAAATTGGTGACAGTGCCTACGCCTATCAAAAAGCAGTGGAAGCAAAGGAACAGATTATTGTTGGGGTGAATAAATTTACCATTGAAGAAGCACCTCCGGAGAATCTACTGACGGTCAAGGCAGAGATGGAAGTGAAGCAACGGCAGAAACTGGCGCAGGTGAAAGAAAGCCGGGATAATGAAGCGGTGAATAAAGTCTTACAAGAACTGAAAGTCGTTGCTGAAGAGGGAGGAAACCTGATGATTCCCATTCTGGTGGCGGTGAAGTTGTATGCTAGCCTGGGTGAAGTTTGTGGTGTTTTACGTCAGGTATTTGGTGAATATCAGGAACAGTAGTATTCCGGCTTGTTAAAATATGGAGGGAAGAGGTATGGCTAAAAGGATAAAGGTACTAGTTGGCAAACCGGGTTTGGACGGTCATGATCGGGGAGCCAGAGTGGTAGCCCGGGCGTTGAGAGATGCCGGGATGGAGGTTATATATACCGGGATTCGGCAGACTCCCGAACAGATTGTGGCTACGGCGATTCAGGAAGACGTAGATGCCGTAGGGCTTAGCTGTCTTTCAGGGGCCCATAATAACCTTTTTCCCAAGGTAGTGAAATTGCTGAGGGAGAAAGGTGCTGAGGATATCCTGGTCTTTGGAGGCGGCATCATTCCTGATGGGGATATTGCCGGTTTGAAAGAGGCTGGTATCAAGGAGATCTTTCGGCCCGGATCTTCTACTGATGAAACCATAAAGTTTATTACCGACCAGGTGAATCAGTAAACCCCTGACATTCCGATATCAGGATTGAAAAGTTTTGATCATGAACAATCATGGTCAAAAAACCTTCATATCGGAATTTCAGGTAATCCGCATTTGAGCTAACTATCAAAATATTTCCTGTTGCTCTGGCGAATTAGAGCGGCAGTATAACAAAGAAGATGGAGTTTTTACGAAGCCAGCAATAAATCGTAAAATTTCCCAATAGAGAGGCAGTGATTGACTGATATTATTGAAGGATTGGTGAGTGGCAATGTCAGATCGTTGGCTAAAGCGATTACCATAGTTGAAAATGATCGTCCCGGAAAGAAAGCATTGCTCAAAGCGATTTTTCCCCGAACTGGCAACGCTTACCTCATTGGTATTACCGGGCCTCCCGGGGCCGGAAAAAGTACCCTGACCGATAAACTTATTGCTTTGTTGCGACAGCAGGGAAAGACCGTTGGCATTATTGCTGTCGATCCCTCCAGTCCTTTTTCCGGCGGCGCAATTCTTGGGGATCGAATTCGCATGCAGCAGCATGCTTTGGATGATGGGGTATTTATTCGCAGCATGGCGACTCGCAGCCATATGGGGGGGCTGGCCAAGACCACTGTTGATGTTATTCACTTGCTTGATGCCGCCGGCAAGGATGTGATAATTGTTGAAACCGTAGGCGTTGGTCAGGATGAGGTCGATATTGTCAAGATTGCCCATACCACGGTTGTGGTGATGGTTCCCGGACTTGGGGATGCCGTTCAGATTGCCAAGGCCGGGGTGCTGGAAATAGCTGATGTTTTCGCGGTTAACAAGGCTGATCGGGAAGGAGCAGCGAAACTGGTAAACGAACTTCGGGTGATGCTTGATATGTCTACCGGGGATTGGAAGCCTGATATTTTCTCGACGGTTGCCAGGGATGATGTGGGAATTGCCGATTTGCTGGCCGGTATTTACCGGCACCGGGAGTATGTTCATGGTAAAGGTCTGGATCAGGAAAAATTTAAATCAAATGTCAGACAGGAATTATGTACTTATCTGATGGATGGGATTGTTGAGTTGGCAAATGCTTATCCCGACTTTGAACAAGTGGTGAAAGATATTTATCAAAAAGAGATAACTCCGTTGGAAGGGGCTGAAAAATTGTTTAAGGAAATGGGCGTCAAAATAATTGGCTGACGACTGGAGGAGCTAATGCTGAAGAAAATTGATCATATTGGTATTGCAGTTCATGATCTTGATGAAACCTCAAAATTTTATCGTGATGTATTGGGGATGGAATTACAGGGAGTTGACGAGGTTGAGAATCAAAAGGTCAAAGTTGCTTTTTTTAAAATTGGAGAAACAAATATTGAGCTGGTGATGCCCACCAGCGAGGATTCTCCGGTGGCAAAATATTTAGAAAAAAAAGGTGAAGGTATTCATCATATCTGCTATGCTACTGATGATATTGAAGCAGAAATCCAAAACATGAAAGCACACGGGGCTCGTATGATTGATGAATCTCCCCGATTGGGAGCCCATGAGGCGAAGGTTGCGTTTATTCACCCCAAAAGTTCCAAGGGTGTTTTGACCGAGTTGTCACAAAAATAACAGTAACCTGTAGTGTTCGGTAAACTTAATTAGTTTCCATCCGGAAACACCAGTTTCCGGATGGGCAATCAGCCTAACCATCTGTTTTTCCAATGCTTTACTGACAGTTGAGAGCGTTCAGTATGAGGTGATGGGTCAAAACCTGCTTTGAGATCAATGGGATTTTTTAAACATCTGTGAATAGAAATATATAAATGTCACTTGACAAAGCCGGTGACTTGGGGTAGCTGCATGCAATATGATGGATTATATGGGCGTCCGCCGGTCTGGATCAGGTTGTGATGCATAAATATCCGGAACCGCTCAAGAAGCTGGTGGAACAGTTGATGAAATTGCCCGGGGTGGGTCGGAAAACCGCAGACCGCCTGGCTTTTCACATTGTCCGCATGTCGCCTCCTGAGGCGGTGCGTTTGTCGCAGGCTATTCATGAAGTTACCTCCCGCCTGCAATTGTGTTCTAATTGTCAGAATTTAACTGAGGTTGATCCCTGTCCTTTATGTTCTGATTCCTCTAGGGATGCCCAGCAGTTGTGTGTAGTTGAATTTCCTGCAGATGTGACGGCGATTGAAAAATCGGGAGCTTTTAAAGGTCATTACTTTGTCCTCCATGGGGTAGTGGCCCCGTTACAGGGGGTGGGACCTGAAGACCTGCGCTTGAACCGATTGAAGGATCTTGTTGTTCGCAAACGGATCCAGGAGGTAATCATTTCAACTAATTTGACGGTTGAAGGTAATGTGACTGCCATGTATATTGCTGCACTGCTCAAACCACTCAACATCCATATAAGCCGGCCGGCATGTGGTTTGCCGGTGGGGGCTGATTTTGAATACATGGATCCGGTAACCATTGAAAAATCGATCAATGGTCGATGTAAATTATAAAGATGGTGTTGCTTGTACCAGGAAAATTAATTATTAGTTCTGGATTCCGGGATGAAGGAGAATATTCATGATTGAAGTCAGGATTCACGGAAGAGGTGGTCAGGGGGGGGTAACCTCTGCAGAAATGCTTGCTATAGCTGCCATTAGCGAAGGAAAATATGCCCAGGCCTTCCCGAGTTTTGGCCCGGAAAGACGGGGGGCACCGGTCATTGCTTTTGCCCGGGTCAGCGACACCAAAATTCGGAACCGGACAAAAGTCTATGCTCCGGATATTGTGGTTGTCCTTGATCCATCGGTGATGAAAATTGTTGACGTGGAAGACGGGTTAAAGGAAGACGGGATTCTGGTGATTAACAGCGGTAAATCCATTAACGAGCTGCGTCAGGAGTTTGGTTTCAAAACCGCAATTGCCAAGGTGGATGCAACCCATATTGCCATGGAAGAACTGGGATTGCCGATTACCAATACCACCATGTTGGGGGCTTTGGTGAAAGGGAAAGAAGTGATTTCGATAGATTCCCTGGTTGCTCCACTGGAAAAACGCTTTGGCCGGATTGCGGCTCGTAATATTAAGGCCATGAAACGGGCATATAAAGAAACGGTAGTGGCGGGAAAGGAGTCATAAGAATGGCTAAGAACTTTAGTGAGATGACCTGGAAAGAGTTTGGTCTTGCTTTTATGGTTACCAATCCCGGTTGTTCTGCGGAGTATCGCACCGGTGACTGGCGGTCACAAAAACCAATTATCGATAAGAGCAAATGCATCAAGTGCGGGATCTGCTATCTGTCTTGTCCGGATGGTGCCATCAATTTGGCTGCGGATGGCACTTATGACTTTGATTATGATCACTGTAAAGGTTGTGGGATTTGTGCCACCGAGTGCTGGACTGGTTGCATCAGCATGGTAGAGGAGGAGAAGTGATGGCAAAAAAAATAGGGATAGAAGTCTCGCTGGCAATCAGTGAGGCGGTGAAACTGGCGGATGTTGATGCCATTGCCGCTTATCCGATTACTCCACAGACCCACATAGTGGAGCATTTATCAGAATTGGTGGCTGATGGTGATTTGAATGCCGAGTTTATTCCGGTGGAATCGGAACATTCAGCTATGAGTGTTTGTGCCGGAACTTCAGCCGCCGGTGCCCGGACCTATACGGCAACCAGTTCCCAGGGCCTGGCCTTGATGAATGAAATACTTTTTATCATCCCGGCATTGAGATTGCCTATCGTGATGACATTGGCCAATCGGGCATTGTCCGGCCCTATCAGTATCTGGAATGATCATAGCGATCTGATGAGCGTCAGGGATACCGGCTGGATTGCCATGTTTGCCGAAAATGGCCAGGAAGCTTTTGACCTGACTCTGCAATCATTCAAAATAGCGGAAGATCATCGGGTGATGTTGCCCATCAGTGTGAACATTGATGGTTTTACTCTCAGTCATGTGATTGAGCCGCACGAGTTTCTCAGCCAGGAAGAGGTTGACCAGTTTTTGCCAACCTACGATCCCCTTATTCAACTTAATCCCGATAAACCGGTCAGTATGGGGATAGTGGGAATTCCTGAAATTTATTTTGAGGCGAAAAAAGCCCAGGATGTGGCTCTCATAGAATCAAAAGAGGTCATCAAAGAAGTATTTAAGGATTTTGGCGATCGTTTTGGCCGCTATTACAAGGTGATTGAATCCTACCGGACGGAAGATGCAGAGACTGTGCTGCTGACCATGGGTAGCATTGGTGAGACAGCTATGGAAGCCATTGATATTATGAAAGATGAGCAGGGTAAAAAGGTTGGACTTCTCCGTTTGCGTCTTTGGCGGCCATTCCCGGTACAGGAATTGCGGGAGATGGTAAAAGGCATCAAAACCCTGGCGGTGATTGACCGGGCTGTATCTTTTGGTGGCACGGGAGGCCCGGTGGGTGGCGAGATTCGCTCTGCCCTTTATTCCACTGAGGACAGACCCTATGTCGCCAGTTTCATCGCCGGTCTTGGTGGTCGGGATGTGACCATCCAGGATTTTATGGATATGGTAAACCTGGCTGAAAAGATGGAAGCTGAGCAAGAAGTTCACGAATATAAAATGATAGGAGTGAGGGAATAATGGATGCCTTCAATGTATATGCCGCTAAACTGGCACCGCAGCGGGAATCCCTGGCCCCTGGACATCGGGCCTGTCAGGGTTGTGCCGAACTCCTGGCTGCTCGCCTGGTAGCTAAAACCCTGGGTCATGATTTTATTATTGCCAATGCTACCGGTTGTTTGGAGATCGTTACTTCTTCATACCCCCATACAGCCTGGAAAGTTCCCTGGATCCACGTGGCCTTTGAAAATGCTGCCGCGGTTGCTTCCGGGATAGAATCCGGGATCAAAATTCTGAAGAAAAAGGGGAAGTATCCGGTAGACCGGGAGATTAAAATTATTGCTCAGGCGGGTGATGGCGGGACCGTCGATATCGGCCTGCAGGCACTTTCCGGAGCTTTGGAGCGTGGGCATGATTTTACCTATATCTGCTATGATAATGAAGCTTATATGAATACTGGAATACAGCGTTCAAGTGCCACCCCTTATGGGGCTTCTACGACAACTTCCCCTGCCGGTAAAGAAAGTATTGGCCAGGTGACGATGAAAAAGAATATGGCCGAAATTGCTGTTGCCCATGATATTCCTTATGTGGCGACGGCCAGTCCCAGCTATCCCTTTGATTTGATGGAAAAAGTGCGAAAAGCAGCAGATGTTAAGGGACCGGCTTATCTCCATGTGCTGACACCTTGCCCCACCGGTTGGCGTTTGGCTCCTAATTTGGCATTATCCATTGGTCGTTTGGCGGTTGAAACAAAAGTATTTCCCCTCTATGAGGTGGTGGACGGTCAATATAAAATGACAGTCGCATACAAACATCATCGACCGGTCATAGATTACCTTAAACCTCAGGGTCGTTTTCGTCATCTAAAAGAGAAAAGTATTGAATTTATTCAGCAGTATGTTGATGCTAATTATGAGCGGCTGTTGAAAAAAATAGAAATGAGTGAGGGCTAGGCTATGGAACTGACTGTCAAGGATATTATTGTCAAGTATGGATCTGATCCGTCACAGATCATCGCTATGCTGCAGGATATTCAGAGTGCCAAGCGCTATCTGCCGGAAGAAGATTTGCGGGGATTGGCTGCTGCTCTTGAAATTCCACTGACCCGTGTCTACCGGATAGCGACCTTTTTCAAGGCTTTCAGCCTGGAACCGAAAGGTGAACATATTATTAGTGTCTGCGTGGGAACTGCCTGCCATGTTCGTGGTTCTGACCGGATTCTTGATGAGTTGGAGCGGCAGCTGGGGATTGCCAGTGGTGAAACGAGCTCCGATCAGAAATTTAGTTTGGAGACGGTTAACTGCCTGGGAGCTTGTGCCCTTGGACCGGTGGTTGTGACTGATCAGGAGTATCATGGTGATATGACTCCAGGTCAGGTGAAAAAATTGATGGAGAATTACCGTTAATGTTCTGCGCTAACTGAAAAAGGATATTTCCCATGAAAAGAATACAATCAGCTCAGGGGCTGGAAGCCTATCGCCAGGAATGTGTGGCAGCCCGGGATCCCCAACGAACAGTAATTACCATCTGTGCTGGTACCGGCTGTCAAGCCCATGGCTGCTCCAATGTGGTGGATGCCATGCAGCAGGAATTGGATAAGCAGGGTCTTGACCAAGTTGAGGTCAAAGCAACCGGTTGTCATGGCTTTTGTGAACGGGGTCCGCTGGTAGTTATTAATCCCCAGGGGGTGTTCTATAATAAAGTGAAGGTTGAGGACGTTCCTGAAATTATTGCCAAGACGGTGCAGAAGGGGAAAGTTATTGAGTCGTTGCTCTATGCTTTGCCGGGTAGCGAAGAGAAGATTTCTCTGGAGAAGGATGTCCCGTTTTATAAATTGCAGAAACGGATTATTTTTGGCAGTAATGGCTTGATCGATCCGACAAGCATCGATGACTATCTGGCCATAGGTGGTTATCAGGCGCTGGCAAAAGCCTTAACCGACATGACCGCGGCTGGGGTTTTGGATGAAGTGATAAGCTCGGGCCTGCGAGGCCGTGGCGGTGGTGGGTTTCCCACTGGTAGGAAATGGGAATCTACCAGGAATGTTGAATCCGAGGTTAAATATGTGATTTGCAACGCTGACGAGGGCGATCCTGGGGCCTACATGGATCGCAGCCTTCTCGAAGGAAACCCCCATGCAGTTATTGAGGGGATGCTGCTTGGTGCCTATGCTGTCGATGCTACGGATGGCTATGTGTATGTGCGCCATGAATATCCACTGGCAGTTGCCAATTTGACCATAGCCATAGATGCCGCCCGGAAAATGGGTTTGTTGGGACAGAATATTCTTGGCAGTGGTTTCAATTTTGATATTAAGATTAGTCGTGGTGGTGGGGCTTTCGTCTGCGGTGAGTCCAGTGCCCTGATTGCCTCCATTGAGGGCCAGGTCGGTGAACCGCGGGCAAAGCATATTCACATGGCCGAAAGCGGCCTATGGGGGAAACCGACGGTATTGAATAATGTGGAAACCTGGGCCAATATCCCAGTGATTATTGATAAAGGGGCTAAATGGTTCCGGAGCATTGGAACCAAAGGAAGTCCTGGAACAAAAATCTTTTCTCTAGTGGGAAAGGTTAATAATAGCGGGCTGGTTGAAGTTCCAATGGGTATCTCACTGCGTGAGATTATTTTTGATATTGGCGGTGGCATTCCCGGTGGTCGAGCCTTTAAAGCAGTCCAGACCGGCGGACCTTCCGGTGGTTGTATTCCGGAAGAGCATCTTGACATCCAAGTTGATTTTGATGAGCTTGGCAAGGTGGGCTCCATGATGGGTTCTGGTGGTATGATCGTCATGGACGATCGCACCTGCATGGTGGACGTGGCCAAATATTTTCTCAATTTCCTCAAGGGTGAATCCTGTGGTAAATGTACCACCTGCCGCGAAGGCATCCTAAGGATGTATGAGATTCTTGATAGGATAACCCGGGGTGAAGGGGAGTTGAGTGACCTTGAATTGCTGGAGGAACTGGCCTTTGTGGTCCAAGAAGGTTCCATGTGTGGCTTGGGAAAAACGGCGCCGAATCCAGTTTTGAGTACCCTGCGTTATTTCCGCGATGAATATCTTGCTCACATCATTGACAAAAAATGTCCAGCTGGCGTCTGTAAAGATTTGATTCATTTTGAGATTGATCCTGACGCTTGTACCGGTTGCCATAAGTGTGCCCGGGTATGCCCGGTTGGTGCAGCTCATGGAAAGAAAAAAGAGCCTCACGAAATTGATCAGGAGAAGTGTATTAAATGCGGGATGTGTTACGATGCCTGTAAGTTTGATGCGGTGAAAATTATCTGATGAGTTTTGTATCCCATCCATAGCAAAGGGGAATGATGATGGTAGAAATAGCGATAAATGGAAAAAAAGTTCAGGTGGAAGAAGGGACGACAATCCTGGAAGCAGCGAAAGCAAATCAAGTTGTTATCCCTACTTTATGTTATCATGAACTTCTCGAACCCTACGGGGCATGTCGCCTATGCCAGGTTGAAGTTATTAAAAACGGCCGCCGGACATTGACTACCTCCTGTAATTATCCGATAACTGATCCCATTGAGGTGGAGACGGACACGGAGAAAGTCAGGAAGGTAAGGCGGATGGTGCTGAAGCTGTTGTTGGCCCGTTGCAATACTTCTCCGAAGTTGAATCAGCTAGCGGTTGAATATGGTATTGAAAGCTCCCCTTTCGAGCTTCATTATGATGATTGTATTCTCTGTGGTCTGTGTGAACGTGTCTGCCGGGAAATTGTTGGTGCCAATGCCATTACCTTTGCCCAGCGCGGAACTGAACGGGTGGTGGTTCCTCCCTTTGGAGAAGAGGCAGAATCGTGCATCGGCTGCGGTGCTTGTGTCTATGTCTGCCCCACCAACGCCATTCAGATTCAGGAGAATGGTGAGGAGAAGATCATCGACCGTTGGTCCCGGGTGTTGAAACTGCGGACTTGCAGCGAATGTGGGATGGAATTTGCTCCGGATTTTCAACTGCGTTTTATCCAGAAGAAGTATGACTTGCCGGAGGATTTTTTTGATTTGTGCCGGGACTGCCGGGCAATGAAAAAATAGGTGATTGTTCAACCGTTTTTAGTTTCAAAAGGTGACTGTGATTCCTGTTGCAGGAATAATAGTCACCTTTTTTCATAATGAGAAAATAATGATCGGGATAGTCATGATTGTAACCTCACTCGGCGTAGGTGCAAGCAAAAAAGTTTATGCCATAGTAAAACACAGCAGTGTCTGGTTAGAAAGTTGCATACTGTCAACCGGAGCTGATTTCAGCGCTTTTTGGCGCTCGATTGCCTGCTTTTCCAGCGGCTCATTGCGCTAAAGTTGCCAAACTCGCCCTGTAGGGCTCAAACATGGCAACTTTCACGTTCCAATCGCCGGGAAAAGCAACGGCATCTCACGATGTCGCGCTTGAAACAGCACCGGTTGCCGATATTGAACACGACGCAAAAAGCATACCGGACAGTACTGAGTAAAACACGTTGAAAATGTTATTACCATGAAGAGCATGAAGCATAAAGAGTTTGCCTAAAAATTTTTATGACCTTCATGTCCTGGTTTAGATTCTTTTTTTAATCTCATTGTGTAAAACTGCATAGATTAGTTATTAAGGTAAGATAAAAAGGAAATAGGTTTGAATATGGAAAAAGATTTTCTTCGACAGGATAAACGAAAAGCAGAACAGCTGCGCCCGGTAAGTTTCTATCCCGGTTATGTGGATTACCCGGCTGGATCGGTGCTGATTTCTGTTGGCAATACCAGGGTGCTTTGTGCCGCAACCGTGGAGGAATCGGTTCCCAGGTTTCTCAGAGGGAAGGGGGGCGGTTGGTTGACTGCCGAATACTCCCTGCTGCCCTGTTCGACCCATACGAGAAATCAGAGGGAGGCGAGTCGGGGAAAACAGGGTGGAAGAACCATGGAGATTCAGCGGCTTATCGGCCGCAGTTTGCGTTCGGTTGTTGACCTGAATCTCCTGGGGGAGAGGACCATCTGGATTGATTGTGATGTATTGCAGGCGGATGGAGGGACCAGGACCGCATCGATTACCGGGGCCTATGCCGCCTTGGGTCTGGCACTGATGAAACTGGATGCCGAACATAAGCTGGCCGGGAGGATACCACTGACCGATACCCTGGCCGCAGTCAGCGTTGGCATGACGGAAAAAATGGCGATACTTGACCTTGATTATCGTGAAGACTCGACGGCCAAAGTTGATATGAATGTGGTCATGACCGGTAGCGGTGAATTTGTTGAAATTCAGGGGACTGCTGAAGGACAACCTTTTGGGATGGATTCCCTCCAGGAAATGTTGACTCTGGCACAGGCGGGAATAAATGATTTAATAAAACAGATGGATGCTGATGTTTTTGTTGGGCAGCTTCAATCGCTGGTGATGAATACTGATGAATGAAAGGTCACTCCGTAAAGAGATGATGCCCCATGAAATTATCGTCGCCACTGGAAACCAGGGGAAGCTGCGTGAAATTCGCAACCTTCTCGCCGATTTGCCGATTACGCTAAACTCGTTAGCAGATTTTGCCGATATAAAAATGCCCCCCGAAAATGGGAAAACATTTTCTGCCAATGCCAGGCAGAAAGCCATGTTTGCGGTCGAAAAAACCGGCAGCTGGGTTTTGGCAGATGATTCCGGCCTTGTTGTTCCCAGCCTGAACGGTGAACCAGGCATTTATTCTGCCCGTTATGCCGGGGCCGATGCAGGCAATCTGAAAAATAATCTCTATCTGCTGGCTAAACTGCAAAATATTCCTGCTATTCAGCGACAGGCTTGGTTTGTCTGTGTTATGGTACTGGCAGCGCCAAGTGGTGAAATTCACCAGTTTGAAGGCCGTTGCGAGGGGAGAATAGCTGCATCAATGAAAGGGAATAAAGGCTTTGGTTATGATCCTCTTTTTCTTCTGGGGCCTGATTTCAGCGAAACCATGGCTGAAATCAGTCTGGTTGAAAAACAGCGTATCAGCCACCGGGGAGAGGCTTTGCATCAATTGAAAGAATGGTTGCTGGTTCAGAAAAGGCAGGAGCTGGAATGAAATGCTGAAAATCGGTTTAACCGGCAGCATCGCCAGCGGAAAAAGTACGATTGCCAGAATGTTTTCTGTGTTGGGGATCCATGTGATTGATACCGATGTCATTGCTCGCCGGGTGGTGGAGCCGGGTTCTCCCGGATTGGCTAAGCTGACAGCTGAATTTGGCGAATACCTGCTTAATGAAGATGGCAAGCTGAATCGGCAGTTTCTAGGTGAGCTGATATTTGCTGATCAGGGGAAAAGACAGCGGCTCAATAAGATTTTGCATCCCCTGATTATGTCAATCACCGGGGAAGAGATGCAGAAGTATGGCCGGCAGTATCCCGATGGCATGGTAATGGTTGATGTACCGTTGCTGATTGAAGAAGATCTTTTATCTTGGTTTGACCAGATTATCCTGGTTTATGTTCCGGTTGCCATTCAGCTGGAACGCCTTAAGGCACGGGATGGAATTGATGCGGAAACGGCCCGGTTGAAGATGTCTTCTCAGATGCCGCCGGAAGAAAAACGTAAATATGCTGATTTCGTTATTGATAACAGTAGCTCATTGGCTTTAAGCAGGACTCAGGTGGAAAATATTTTTCACTGTTTGCAAACGGTACACTGAAAGCCAATCAGGGGAGCCGAATAAACAGTGAGAAAAAAAGATTGACAAAACCAGGTTAAATAATTATATCGGTTATAAGCTTAGTGTAATTTAACGATGGGATTGAATTTCCCTCCCCTTTTTGCCAGCATAGTACAATACCTGTAATCTTATCCCTTTCTGGTATGTTTCTATAGGAAATAATCGAAACTTAGTTATTATATATTGTGTGTTGGTTTTTATAGCCATATTCCTGTTCAGGTAATCAGATTCCTGAGAGAAAACCTTCCTTATTGACCAATGTGATATATTAGGCCAAGTCCTATCGCTGAAAAAATATTTCCCTTAAAAAATGCTGCTGACTATTACCTGAATCGCCCCTGCTTGAACTATCTTTTAATTATTTGAGGATATATTTATGAATTTAAACGAACTGAAAACCAAGAAGATTTCCGACCTCACGGCATTGGCCAAGGAATTGAAGGTTGAAGGGGCTGCCGGCATGCGCAAGCAGGACCTGATTTTCGCTTTACTGCAGGCCCATACCAATAAAAATGGTATGATTCAAGGTTCAGGAGTGCTGGAAATTCTCCCTGATGGGTTTGGTTTTTTGCGGGCTCCGGATTATAATTACCTTTCAGGCCCAGATGATATTTATGTTTCGCCTTCCCAGATCCGGCGGTTTAATTTACGTACCGGCGATACCGTCTCAGGGCAGATCCGCTCGCCAAAGGAAACTGAGCGTTATTTTGCCCTTTTGAAGGTCCGGGCGGTTAACCATGAAAATCCCGAGATTGCCAGGGATAAAATTTTATTTGACAATCTGACCCCCCTTTTTCCTGATGAACGCTTCACCTTGGAACGGGAGCACGATAACTATGCCATGAGGATCATGGACATGATGACTCCCATAGGCAAAGGCCAGCGTGGCCTGATTGTGGCGCCACCCCGGACCGGTAAAACCGTACTGCTGAAAAATATTGCCAATAGCCTGACGGCCAACCATCCCGAGATTACCCTGATTGTCCTGCTTATTGATGAACGGCCGGAAGAGGTGACTGATATGCAGCGATCGGTAAACGGTGAGGTGATATCATCGACCTTTGACGAACCTGCCCAGCGACATGTGCAGGTGGCGGAAATGGTCGTAGAAAAAGCTAAAAGACTGGTGGAACATAAGCATGATGTGGTTATTTTGCTGGATAGTATTACCCGGTTGGCACGGGCATATAATATCATCGTTCCTTCCAGTGGCAAGGTGCTTTCCGGTGGGGTTGATTCCAATGCCTTGCATAAACCAAAGCGCTTTTTCGGCGCAGCCAGAAATATCGAGGAAGGTGGTTCCCTGACCATTATTTCAACCGCCTTGATTGAAACCGGCAGTCGCATGGATGATGTTATTTTTGAAGAATTTAAGGGAACGGGGAATATGGAGATCCATCTTGATCGGAGACTGGCAGATAAACGGACTTTTCCTGCCTTTGATATTGCTCGTTCAGGCACCAGAAGAGAAGATTTGTTGATGAGTAAACGGGACCTGCAGCTGGTATGGATATTGAGAAAATTTCTCCAACCCATGGGAGTGGTGGAAAGCATGGAATTTTTGATGGAAAAAATGGAAGGCACCAAAAATAATGCGGAGTTTCTTGATTCCATGAACCGTTAGGAATCTGGCTGCGGCAAAAATGGCGTATAAAAGGTCAAGGAAGGTCAACGGCCATAACCCAAAATAAATTTTCTGAGGATGTTCCGGCATGGCTTTCGCTCATTCTCGCCGGCCGTCCATGGCCGGCTCCGAGGCGTCCGCCGCGAATCACCGTCCTGGTGATTCGTTCGGCAGCCAAACCCGCTGCTAGCCAAGCCCGAACATCCTGAAATGTATTCCCGACAATGCTAGACGGAAAGTGGAATTTTCTTGTTTTTTATACCCCTCAAGGGGGTACTGAAAAGAGTGACAGAAATTCAGGAGTATGTTACTAAAAGAGAAAAAAATAATTGACAAAAACAGCCAGTTCCGGCTAACTACTTGTTTTAATTTGTCACATTAAATACCAGCGCATTGAAAAATGCGCCGAACAGGAGGTTGAGAGTAGCTCATGAAGAAAGATATACATCCTAAATATGATACCTGTAAAGTAACGTGTGCCTGTGGAAACAGTTTCGAAACCCGAGCAACCATCCCGGAGATAAAGGTTGAGATTTGTTCTGAGTGTCATCCTTTTTATACCGGTAAGCAGAAATTGCTTGATACAGCTGGTCGGATAGAGAAGTTCCGGCGTAAATACGGCAAAGCGGAAAATTAGTTCTTGCAGGTTACTGTCCTTGCTCATACGGCAGAGCCGGTAAAAGTGGTGGCCATGGCTGCCCGCCTGTGCTATTCGTCCTTGGATATTGAGAATCTGCGGTGTAGTACCCTTGACGAAGACCAGCAGTTGATTGGAAAAGTTTTAGCTCTGGGGCATGAGTCCGTGTTGGAGCACGCTTCATTTTCTCTTGGAATTGAAGGGGTTTCCCGGGTACTCAGCCACCAGTTGGTCCGGCATCGTCTAGCTTCCTTTTCCCAGCAAAGCCAGCGATATGTCAGCTTTGATGAGGGCTTTTCCTATCAAGTTCCACCGTCTATCCTGCAAAATGAATCTTTACATCGGGAATATGATAGAATGATGGGGCAGCTGGCAGAGCTTTATCGCCACCTGCGCAAACGGGACATTCCGGCTGAAGATGCGAGGTTTGTCCTTCCCAATGCTGCTGATACCCGGTTGGTGATGACCATGAATGCCCGGGAGTTGCGTCATTTTTTTCGGCTTCGTTGCTGTCGTCGGGCCCAGTGGGAAATCAGAGCGCTGGCCACGGAGATATTACGCCAGTTGAGGAAGATTGCATTTCCACTTTTTCATGATGCCGGTCCAGCCTGTCTTTCCGGACCTTGCCCGGAAGGGCCAATGAGTTGCGGGGAGGTGAAGGTTGTGCGGTTGGAATTTGGTAAATTGGAGTAGAATTCCAGGCGAAACTTTCACCGGCTGGTGATGGTGGAAAATGAAATAGTTATACAACGGTTGCAGGCAGGGTCTATAGGCGCCCTGCTTTTTGTTTTTTTGGTGAAAATTTCCAAAGGTCGTGATTATGTTTTCTAAGCTAGGTGAAGTGGAAGAAAGATTTATTGATTTGGAACGGGAAATGATGCAGCCGGAGATTGCGGTTGACCCCAAACGATTTCGATCCACGGCGAAACAAGCGGCGGAATTACGTCCCGTAGTGATGTCCTACCGTGAATATAAAGAGGTTGAAGCGGAATTGGAGGAATATCAGGGGTTTATTCAGGGTGATGATGAAGAATTGAAATCCCTGGCCCAGGAAGAATTGCCGGATTTATTGGGAAAGAAAGAATTGCTGGTGCATAAGCTGCGCCACCTGCTGCTGCCTAAGGATCCCAATGATGAGAAGAATGTGGTGCTCGAAATCCGTGCTGGAACCGGTGGTGATGAGGCAGCCCTGTTTGCTGCGGACCTGTTTCGCATGTATAGTCGTTATGCCGATCAGCGCCACTGGAAAGTTGAAATTTTAAGCCAGAATATGATTGGAGTTGGTGGATTCAAGGAAGTTATTGCTCTGGTCCAGGGGAAGCGGGTGTACAGTCAGCTGAAATATGAAAGCGGCGTTCACCGGGTTCAACGGGTTCCTTCTACTGAATCCCAGGGTCGTATCCATACCTCCGCGGTGACCGTGGCAATATTACCTGAAGCGGATGATGTAGAGCTTAACATTAATCCCAATGATTTGCGGATTGATGTTTACCGGGCTTCCGGGCCCGGAGGACAAAGTGTTAATACTACGGACTCAGCTGTGCGGATAACCCATATTCCCACTGGATTGGTGGTTTCCTGCCAGGATGAGAAATCGCAGCACAAAAATAAGGCGAAGGGTATGCAGATTCTCAAAGCCAGGTTATTTGATCTGAAGCAGCAGGAACAACATGATCAGATTTCCGCTGATCGGCGTCAGCAGGTGGGTTCCGGGGATCGAAGTGAACGGATACGCACCTACAATTTTCCCCAAGGGAGGGTTACAGATCATCGTATAGGTCTGACTTTACATAAGCTTGACCAAGTGATGGCCGGGGATCTTGATGAGATCATTGAAGCATTGACGACCTTTTATCAGGCTGAGGCATTGAAGGCCGGACAGGGATGAGTGAAAGCTGGACGGTAATAAAATTGTTGAGTTGGGCAGTCCCTTATCTGCAGAAATATGGTGTCAGTACGCCACGACTTGATGTAGAACTGTTGCTGGCCAAGGTGCTGTCTTGTGATCGAATTGATTTATATTTGAACTATGACCGGCCAACTTCGGCCGCGGAACGGGCAGCTTTTAAAAAATTACTTATCAGGCGGCGGGAACGGGAGCCCATTGCCTATATTCTCGGGCAAAAAGAGTTCTGGTCTTTACCCTTCATGGTGAATCCGGAAGTGCTTATTCCACGTCCCGAAACTGAGCATCTGGTTGAGGCCGCCATTGCCATTATAAGTCAGCATTATTCAACTGGCGGAACCGTGGTGGATTTAGGTACTGGTAGCGGCAATATTCTCCTGTCCCTGGCTCACCATTTTCAAGCCCATGCCGGGTTTAACTGGTTGGGATTTGATCTTAGCTCCAAGGCGGTGGAAACCGCCAGCAACAATGCCAGGCTGCTGAAATTGGAACGGGTTGTATTCTCCGTAGCCGATCTGGCTGCCGTCCGGCCTGAGCCGGATCAGAGCTGGAATATCATTCTTAGCAACCCACCATATATTCCTACGGTGGAGTTGGAAAGTTTGGCCACAGAAGTCAGGAAAGAGCCTCGAAATGCCCTGGATGGGGGGGCTGACGGCCTGGATTATTATCGGGTGATAAGCCAAAGGATTTCAACTCTACTGCCGGCCGGAGGTTTTCTGCTGGTAGAAGTGGGAGATGGCCAGGCGGAAAAAGTAAGAGTACTGTTGGCTGAGCAGAATCCCCATAGTTTAGATACGGCTTTGGATCTTCAGGGAATAGAAAGGGTAGTTATCGGGCGATGGATAAAATCATAGTCAAAGGTGGACATAGGCTGGCTGGAGAAGTGGCAGTCAGTGGGGCTAAAAATGCCGCCTTACCTATTCTTGCTTCCAGCCTGCTGGTTTCCGCAGGCAGCAGCAGATTTAGTAATGTTCCCCGTCTACGGGATATCTCAACCATCTGTACATTGCTTTCAACCATGGGCGCAAAGGTTTATGCTCATGAAGAGGTGGTTGAAATTGATGCTTCCGGTGTTTCAATCCTGGAAGCTTCTTATGATTTGGTAAAGACCATGCGGGCTTCGATTCTGGTTCTCGGCCCCTTGCTGGCCCGTTTTGGTGAGGCTGCTGTCTCACTGCCGGGTGGTTGTGCCATTGGCGCCCGGCCGGTCAACCTGCATATTAGCGGCCTGGAAATGATGGGTGCAAGCATAAAAGTAGAGCATGGATTTATCTATGGTCAAGCCCAGCGGCTTCATGGTGCTGATATTACTTTTGACCTGCCGACGGTGACCGGCACGGAAAATTTGATGATGGCTGCAACTCTGGCTCATGGAACAACGGTTTTGCGCAATGCCGCCCGGGAGCCGGAAGTGTGTGATCTGGCCATCTGCCTGCGGCAGATGGGAGCTGAAATTGTGGGCGAAGGAACGTCTACCATCACTATTGAGGGGGTGAATAAACTCCATCCGGTGGAGTATGAAATCATGCCGGATCGCATCGAAGCTGCGACCCTGGTAGTGGCCTGTGGAGTGACTAATGGTGATTTTTTGATTAAAAACTGTCCTCTTGCCAAAATGGCGGCGGAGGTTGCTAAATTGCAGGAAGCCGGATTGGTAATTAGTCCAGTGGGTAAAAAGGGAGAATTGGGTCATAGTGGTGTTGATGTCCGAGTTGTAAGCCAGCGACCTCTTACAGGTATTGATGTGAAGACCATGCCTTATCCCGGCTTTGCGACTGATGTTCAAGCCCAGTTTATGGTACTCATGTGTTTGGCCCGGGGAACCAGTGTGATTACGGAAACGGTCTTTGAGAATCGTTTTATGCATGTTTTTGAGTTGCAGCGTATGGGTGCTGATATTGAAGTTGAGGGGCGCAGCGCCATTATTAAAGGGTCTAATAAGCTTTCCGGTGCTCCGGTTATGGCCTCCGACCTTCGGGCCAGTGCCAGCTTGGTATTGGCAGGTCTGGCAGCAGAAGGAGAAACCATTGTCTCCCGGGTTTATCATCTGGATCGGGGATATTACCAGTTTGAAAAAAAATTGCAGGTTCTTGGTGCTGATATTAGAAGAGAAACTGCAATCGTAGGGGCAACCCCCCGTGGTTGCCCATTGTCCGGGCGGCCACAGGGTGCCGCCCCTACAAATTCATGATGGAAAGCGATTAAAATACAGGAGAGCACATGCCGGTTGCCATTTATGACAGTTCTGCCAGTGATTTTCAGCCTTTTTTCAGGAAATTATGTGAGCGGAATCCAGAGCTGACCAGGGAAGTAGAGCAGACAGTCAGAGAGATTATTGATCGGGTTCGCAGAGAAGGTGATGCGGCATTGTTCCACTATAGCCGTACTTTTGATGACCTGGATTTGGCTGAAGTTTCTTTGGAGGTTTCGGCTTCCGAATTGAATGATGCCTTGGAATCGTTGCCAGCGGATGAACTTGTCCATCTTAATCTTGCCATTGAGCGGGTGACGCGTTACCATCAGCGTCAATTGCGCCAGTCCTGGTTTGAAGACCATGAACCAGGGGTGCTGTTGGGGCAGAAGGTAACTCCTCTTGATAGAGTAGGGGTTTATGTTCCCGGGGGCAAAGCCTCCTATCCATCATCGGTGATTATGAATGTTCTGCCGGCCCGGGTGGCTGGGGTATCTGAGGTGATTATGGTGTCGCCGGCAGCCCGGGGATATAATCCGGCAGTTCTGGCAGCAGCAAAGTTATGTGGGGTTGATCGGGTATTTCGCCTTGGTGGTGCCCAGGCGGTTGCCGCCTTGGCTTATGGGACTGAAATCGTACCGGCGGTAGATAAAATTGTCGGTCCGGGAAATATTTATGTAGCCCAGGCCAAACGCCAGGTTTTCGGCCAGGTAGGCATTGATATGGTTGCCGGTCCCAGTGAAATTCTGGTGTTGGCCGACCATTCCGCCAACCCGGAATGGGTGGCGGCGGATATGCTTTCCCAGGCCGAACACGATGAGCTGGCCATGGCGGTAGTGATGACTCCCGATCGCCGAATGGCTGAGGCGGTGCAACGGGAATTGGCCCTTCAACTGGATGGTCTTCAGCGGCAGAAAATTGCCCGACAGTCTTTGCAACATGGGGCCATTATTGTGACCGGAAGCTTGGATGAGGCATTGTCATTGGCTAATGAATTTGCCGCGGAACATCTGGAACTGGCAGTGGCACAACCTTTGGCGGCGCTCAGCTCAATCAGACATGCCGGGGCAATCTTTTTAGGTCATTATACCCCGGAAGCATTGGGAGATTATCTGGCTGGGCCGAACCATGTTTTGCCTACTGGCGGCACCGCCCGTTTTTCATCAGCGCTTGGAGTGGATGATTTCCTCAAACGTTCCAGTATTCTGTCATTTACTAAGAGTTCGCTGGCAAAGTATGCTATACCGGTACAGGAACTGGCCGGTATGGAAGGGCTGGAAGCCCATGGGCTGGCGGTCAAACGGCGGATGGCAGATAGCTAAAAAAGATTGAGAGGATAATATGACAAAAAAAACACAGCGGCAGGGAAAAGTGCAGCGACAGACGGCTGAAACCAATATCAGCCTGGATCTGTTATTGGATGGCCAGGGAACGGCATCAATCGCCACCAGCATCCCATTTATGGATCATATGTTGACGTTGTTTGCCCGGCATAGCTGCAGTGATATTGCTGTATCCGCCCAGGGTGACCTAGAGGTTGATTATCATCATACAGTTGAAGATCTGGGAATCTGCCTGGGACAGGCCTTGGCTTTGGCGTTGGGTGATGGTGGCGGTATTGCCCGCTATGGTCAGGCCACCATTCCCATGGATGAAGCTCTGTGCTCAGTGGTGGTCGATATCTCCAGGCGTCCTTACCTGACGTATAATGTGCCGTTGATGGTGGAAAAAGTTGGAGTGATGGATACCGAGTTAATGGAAGAGTTTTTTCGCGCATTTGCCAGCCATGGGGGCATGACCCTGCACATCAACCTTCATTATGGAAAGAATCAGCATCATATTTTTGAGGCTGTTTTCAAGGCTCTGGCCCATGCTTTAAGACGGGCTTGGACTCCTGATGCCAGTCTTGCCGGCCAGCCTTTAAGCACCAAAGGAATGCTGTGAGATGATTGCAATCATTGATTATGGCATGGGCAACCTGCGCAGCGTGCAGAAAGTGATTGAAAAGGTGGGTTTCACCGCAGAGGTTACCCGCTCCGTGGATAAAATAGCTGATGCTAAGGGCGTCATCCTTCCAGGGGTGGGTGCCTTTAAGGATTGTATGGAGAACCTGGATCATTATAAGCTTATCCAGCCGGTTCTGAAGGCAATTTCCTCGGGAAAGCCGTTTTTAGGTATCTGTTTAGGCCTGCAGGTGCTTTTTACTGAAAGCCAGGAATTTGGGCATTTCCCTGGTCTGGATGTCATCAAGGGGTCGGTTGTTCCTTTTTCCCATCGTCTGGTCGACCCTGACAATGAGAAAAGTTTTTTGAAAATTCCCCATATGGGCTGGAATATCATCCATAAAAAGGGTTCGTCGCCCCTGCTCGAAAATATTGCTGATAAATCCTACTTTTATTTCGTTCATTCCTACTACGTGGTTCCCGAAGATCCAGCAGTTATTGCCACGACCACTGATTACGGGATTGATTTTGTTTCATCAATTTATCGAGACAATATTTTTGCCACTCAGTTCCATCCCGAAAAAAGTCAGCTGCAGGGGCTTGAAATCCTTAAGGCTTTTGGCGAAATGGTGATGACATCATGATCGTAAGGAAAATTTTTATTTGGAGGACGAAGAGACTCTTATGACTGTGGAAACCCGGAAATTGTTTTATGGTTGTTTTTGCCTGTTTGTTTGTGGACTGATACTTTGCTTGTCCTCTTGTGCCACCAAGGGCACACTCATTTCTCCATCCCAGGATAAGGTGCCACCGTATGGAAGTGTTGCCGTGTTGCCTTTTCACCTGGCTGGAGGCAATGGCAATATCCAAACCATGACCAGCTGCCAGCTATCCAAAGAGCAGATTAGATGCGAACAGGTTTCCAGCCAGATTGGTCTTCAGGTTGCAACCTCAATGGCCCGGGAGATTGCCATCTATGGATTGCACCGGGCAGTTGAACCCCGGGAGGTGCTGGCAATTATTTCCAACTTAGGTCTGGTTCCGATCAAGAATATTGGTCGGAAGCTGGGAGTGGATATGCTAATATTTGGCACCGTTACCCGCTATCTTGAACGGGTGGGGGGGCCGTATGGTGTAACCAGGCCGGCTTCGGTTGCTTTTGAAGTGGTCATGGTTGATGCCCGTTCGGGGAAAAAGGTATGGGCGGGTAAGTTTTCCCATACCCAGAAAGGCTTAAGTGAAGATTTGACCAATTTAGGTTCCTTTCTTCGTGGAGGTGGTAAGTGGCTGACAGTCAGGGAGTTGGCGGATGTCGGGATAGCCCGGTTGGTTCAGCAGCTTCCCGGTCTAGAGGGGAAGGAGATTCATTGATATGCTGATTATTCCGGCCATTGATTTAAAAGACGGCAATTGTGTTCGGCTTCGCCAGGGGCGGATGGAAGATGATACCCTGTTTTCCAGCGACCCGCTGCAGATGGCTCGCCGCTGGCAGGAGGAAGGGGCCCGGTATCTGCACCTGGTCGATTTGAATGGGGCCTTTGCCGGCAGTCCGGTGAACCGTGAAACAATTGTCAATATAGTGAAATCCCTGGATATCCCCTGCCAGCTGGGTGGTGGCATACGTTCTCTGGAAATTATTGAAAACTATCTCAACCTTGGTCTTGATCGGGTTATCCTTGGGACAGTAGCCGTTGAACAGGAAGAGTTGGTTGCTGAGGCGGCCAGCCGTTTCCCCGGGCGTATCTGTGTGGGAATTGATGCCCGCCAGGGCAAGGTATCCACCCGGGGCTGGGCGGAAGAAACGGAACTGGAAGCCCTTGATCTGGCGCTGAAAATGCAAGGGTTGGGGGTGGCGGCAATTATTTATACTGATATTATGCGGGATGGTATGCAGACTGGGGTAAACCTGGAAGATACCGGCAGGCTGGCAGAAGCCCTGGAGATTCCGATCATTGCCTCCGGGGGGATTGCTTCCCTGGAGGATGTAAAGCAATTGTTGACCATCGAGAGCAAGGGGGTAACCGGTGCCATCACTGGCCGGGCGCTTTATGAAGGGACGCTTGATTTAAGAGAAGCCATGAAGCTGGTTGATAATGTATGATCAGGTGGGCTGTTAATTCTATGGAATTTTTACAGGACTGAGCAGATGTTGGCAAAAAGGATTATCCCTTGTCTTGATGTGAAGGACGGTCGGGTGGTTAAGGGTGTTAATTTTGTTGGCCTACGGGATGCCGGTGATCCGGTGGAAGTGGCAGCTGCCTACGATGAGCAGGGTGCCGATGAAGTGACGTTTCTGGATATTACTGCTTCCAGCGATCAACGGAATATTATTATTGATGTGGTCCGGCGGACAGCTGAACAGGTGTTTATTCCCCTGACAGTAGGTGGTGGTATCCGGTCATTGCAGGACATACGTGATTTATTGAATGCCGGGGCGGATAAGGTTTCCATCAACACGGTGGCAGTAAAAAATCCCACCTTTGTGCAGGAGGCTTCCCGTCGTTTTGGCAGCCAGTGCATTGTTGTTGCTATTGACGCCAAGTCCCGGGCTGGGGGCGGCTGGGAAGTGTATATTTATGGTGGCCGCGAACCTACCGGCATTGACGCGGTATCATGGGCGCAACAAATGGAAGAGTACGGTGCCGGGGAAATTTTGTTGACCAGCATGGATCGGGATGGCACCAAGGATGGTTATGATCTGCCATTGACCCGAGCTATTGTTGACGCGGTGGACATTCCAGTGATTGCTTCCGGTGGTGTTGGTAATCTTGAACATCTCTATGATGGTTTTGCCAAAGCCAACGCCAGTGCTGCTCTGGCGGCTTCGATCTTTCATTATCGCGAATATACTATTGGCGAGGCAAAGGAATATTTACGTGGCCGTGGCGTCAGGGTCAGAGATGCCGCCGGTTGTTGAGGCAGTTGGCTATTATTCCCCAAATACTTAAAACTCAACTTTCTGAGTTATGAAAAAATAGCCCTGCCTGCCGGCGTGCCTGCCTGCCGGCAGACACGGCTATGAGCCAGGCCCGAACATCCTGATAATGTATTCTGGTAACACAAGTCAGAAAGTTTGGGTTAAAGGAGAAGAGGTGAAAAATGAATCTGAAAGAACGATTGACTGAGGAAATGAAAACTGCTGCCCGGGCAAAGGAGAAACTTAGGCTTTCCACCATTCGTATGGTTCGGTCTGAGATGAAAAATCGGGAAATTGCTCTCCGGCATGAGTTGAGCGATGATGAGATTCTCAAGCTGTTGGGAACGATGGTCAAACAGCGGAAAGAATCAATCAGCCAGTTTAAAAAAGGGGGACGGGAAGATCTGGTTATCCAAGAAGAGCGAGAGCTGGAAGTACTGAGTGCTTATCTGCCGGAACCCATGAATGTTGCTGAAATTGAAAGTATTGTTAAAACGGTTATTGCTGAGACCGGGGCCGCCGGCAAAAAAGATATGGGCAAGGTAATGCAGGCGGTAATGGCCCGGGTTGCCGGTCGTGCGGATGGCAAGGAAGTCAACCGTATGGTTTCCTCATTGCTTTCCTGAGTTATGGAATCTCACGCGGCCCGGGTGCTGGAATTTCCTTGGCTGGCCGAACGAGTTGCCCGGCATGCCTGTACCAGGGATGCCCAGGATGCCCTCCGTCAGCTTTCCCCCCTTTCCTCCTCTTTATTTCCTGAATTGCCGGCCAGATTAGGCCGGATTTCCCGGTTCATGGAACTGGTAGCCGAATATGGTCCCGTTCCCTTGTCGGGAGTGCGAAATCTTGCTGCTGAGCTTGAACTTATTCGGGTTGAAGAAACCTACCTTCCTCCCCAGATGTTGATCTCAATAGCCGAAACCTTCCGCCGGCTGGAAAAGATTACCCACTATGCCGCCGCCATGGATGAGCGCTTTTCCCTCTTGGGGAACTTATTTGAGGGGATTCGCCCATTTAGGCCGTTGATGGATTTGATCGAGAGTTGTTTTGATGAGCGGGAGGAATTGAAGGATTCGGCCAGCCACGCTCTGGCTGATATCCGCCAGCAGATCAAAAATACCCGCCGGAAGCTTAACACTATCCTTGAAGCTCATCTTCAGAATCCCGCCTACCAGCCTATTATTCAGGATCACCTGATTACCCAGCGCAACAACCGCTACGTGATACCGGTTAAACTGAATTTCCGCACTTATTTTTCAGGTATCATTCATGATCAGTCCAGGACCCAGATGAGTTTTTTTGTTGAACCGATGGAAACTATCGGCCTCAACAACAACCTAAGGATTTTGCAGCAGGAGGAGCAGGAAGAGGAAATCAGGATTCTCAAAATGATTGCCGGCCACCTGCGGGCCGAAACCCGGGAGATCATCAGGGTGTTGGATCAGGTGTTTTTTCTTGACCAGATTCAGGCAAAAGCTCTTTATGGTCTCGAGATTGGGGGCTCAGCGCCTAAGCTATTGACCGAATGGACTGGGGGCTTTTTTCTGAAACAGGCCAGGCATCCATTACTTTTAACTGATAAGGGTCCTGAAATGGTGGTTCCGGTGGATATTGATTTTGAACCCGGCATTCAGGGGTTAGTGGTCTCAGGTGCCAATGCCGGTGGGAAAACTGTGGCGCTCAAGACTTTGGGGCTGGTCAGTCTGATGGCCCGTTGTGCTTTGCCACTGCCGGTAGCGGCTGAAAGTAGCATTCCATTGTTCAGTGAGGTTCTGGCCGATATTGGTGATGAACAAAGTATCAGTGAGGATGTCAGCACCTTTTCCGGCCATTTACATCATATTGATACCATCCTTCGTTGTTGTGATACTCGGTCCCTGGTTTTATTTGATGAGCTTGGTGCCGGTACTGATCCTCAGGAAGGCGCGGCCCTGGCCATGGCGGTGATGGATGAGTTGCATGAACGGAAATCCGCTTTTCTGGTTACCACCCATTATAATAATGTCAAAGCCTATGCCTACGAACGGCCATGGGTTGAAAGCGTGGCGGTTTCATTTGACGCAAAATCATTGCAGCCATTGTACCGTTTGCAGTATGGGGTTCCCGGCCTGAGTAATGCCTTCCAGGTTGCCCGGCTGCTGAAATTTAATAGTTCTGTCATTGTCCGGGCCCGCAGTTATCTTGATCGGGACCATGATCAGGTAGTGGTGATGGCTGAAAAACTGGAAAAACGCCTGGTACAGGTGCAGAATAAAGAGTTGGAGCTGTTCAAATTGAAGCAGGAGGCTTTTCATGTACGTGAGCAATGCCGAAAAGAGCGGGAAATGCTCCTGGAACAGCAAGAAAACCTGCGCCAGACTGCCAGTCAGCAGCTGGCCGAGATTGTCAGTAAAGCGGAAGCTGAATTTAAGCCTATGCTGGCCGTGTTGGAGAAAAAGCAACAGGAGATGGATGATGTTCCCTTTGTAAGAATAAAAACCGGGAAAATACGTCATGAATTTGCTGAAATAAAGCAGGAGGTGGGCAAACTGTTACCCACCGTGCCGGAACGTCCACAAAAATCTATTGATTTAGGGGGTCTCTCAGTTGGTGATCGGGTAACGCTGGTCGGCAGCCGGCAAGTTGGTGAAGTAGAAGCCGTTGACCTGCATAAACAGCTGGTTTCTCTCTGTATGTCCGGGAACCTGCGGCTCAGTATGCCGATGGGTAGAATTACTTCCATCCTCAGCAAAGGGGATATTAAAAAGCCGGGGAGTGTTAAGGTAAGTGTACCTTCCAGTGGTGGCTCGCCACTGCCCACGCTTAATCTGATTGGTAAACGGGTGGATGAAGCCCGGGAAGAGCTGGAAGGTTATCTGGATCAGGCAATGATGGCCGGGATGGAAAAAGTCGAAATTATTCATGGTTTTGGGACCGGTCGACTTCGCAAGGGAATCCATGAGTTTCTGCGGCAACTGCCTTATATCTCAGACTATTATCATCCACCTGCCGATCAGGGTGGGCAGGCGGTGACAGTGGTGGAACTCAAAGGATAAGCAAATCAGTAAAAAATCTTGACTTTCCTGTTTCTTTTATCTATAAGAATATCCTGTTTTACCTATTCCTCGGTAGCTCAACTGGCAGAGCGGGTGGCTGTTAACCACTAGGTCGTAGGTTCGAATCCTACCCGGGGAGCCAAAACTGCTTCAAGGCCGTTTCTTGTGAGAGAAACGGCCTTTTTCTTTTGTAACTATGGTGATTTTTCAGCTTGTTGGTCTCTTGTGCTTTCCAAAAAGAATTGTAGTATATGGTCACTTAATCACAGCACGGCATAAAGATAATTGCAGAGAAGGTTAAGTTTGGGAATATTGACAAAAATGAGACATTGCCACTGCCAACATCAAATTGTCCGGAAGGTACTTGACTTTTACACACTAAAGCAATTTTCACTTTGAATACGGAACTGAATTATTTTCTCTTTTTGATCATAATCCTTTTATTCTGTTGTAAAGAATTTAGAGTTTAACATATTGTCCAAATTTTTGAGACCCACGGTTGCCAAGTGGCTAACCATCGGCAGTATAGCGTTCTTCCTGATAACTGCCAAGGTTGTTGACTGCCGATCAGTGTTCCACGCCGTATCAAAGGCAGTAGCACTACAGATGACAGCCTCCGAGACCCACCTGGAAATAAAAAAGCATGCTTTTCATGGCTGTAAATGTCCAAGATAGGATCTGTCTGTAAACCATAAAGATCATTCAGAGAGGTTGGTTCCGGTAAAAAAAATAAGTTCCTGGTATTACCCCAGCTATGGTTCCGTCCCTTCAACCATACGCCGTAATTCGTATCCCGGATCGACCAAGGTCAAGGTTACCAGATCAAGTTTGAAGTTGCTGTGGTAATCGTGGATAATCAGACGAACCAGATCGGCAAATGAGTTAATGCCGATAAAACTCAGTTCCTGTTCATCAAAAAACTGTTTCTTTTCTTCATTCTGTCTAGCCTGGGATAGAAAATCATTGAGCCTTTGCCACCGCCGATTTTTTTCTGGATGCCATTAACCATGGTATCCCCTCGCCTGCCTCGCAAGGTCAATCTCCTTGACCATTACACCTTAAATGCCGTAATTTTGGGCGTAGGGAACAGCGCTAATTCCGATCACGTCCGGCACCCCCATGCCTAAAAAACCCACTGAGTTACCAGCTTGTTGGGAAAGCATAAAGCTGGTGGATCAATTCGCATATTTACCGTTTTAAGGAGGTATTTTATTTTGAAAAATAGGCGGTGAAATAAAGAGTTATTCAACAGTAGCCAATATTGATGGTGAATTCGATAAGAAGGAGAGAGCGTTTATTCATAAGGGTTTTGTCTGTGCTCTAAAAGAGCCGCACCCAAATCAAATGATTGCTAATCCTTCGTTTTTAATTTGTTGTACAAACGGATCATCATCGCTAAAACTGTCAGGGTTGAATGGCAACGGTTCAATCCGATCATCGACAGATATTGCCAGTTCAGTCAGTCTTATGCGCTCTTCAAAACGGTCGTTGCTTATCTGGGGAGAAACAATTGCCACATCTATATCACTCCACTTATCTACTTAAGGGTGTTGCAATGATCGCCGTAAGTCATTGATTTTATTAGTGTTTCCGGGAAAATCCCGAATGGAGTTTTTCGCTAAAAAACCTATGATTTCAATAGGTTAGCCGATTCGTTGCAACACCCTTTACTTGTCCTTTGGCATAGGAGCCAAAAATATAGGCCTTGGAAATATGGAATCCTGTGCGGCGGAGTTTATCTAGAAACAATTGGACATTTTTCAAAACTATAGATTCGATTTCAGTCATATAAAAACCTCTTTGATTTTTTCCAGTTCTATTGCAGTGAACTGCAAGGTGCATTTTTCCCTGAATTCTTTTTTGTAGTCAGGGTATCTTGATTCAAGATTAAAAGCTGTAATCCTTATTAGAGTACGCTTCTGTTCTCCAGTTATTTCTATCTGAGCTTCTTGGGCTAATCTCAATAAATTATGAGAACGAGGCACCTGTTGATTGGTATTTTTGACAAGTACCGCTTTTATGATTTTTTCAATAGCAAGATGGCCAAAGAAAAGCGCATAAGAATAATCTTTTTTTTCAAAAAGATGTTTTGCAACCTGGAGAGATCCATCCGCTTCAGATGCCCAAATAGCATGGTAGGGGTCAGGTCTTGCAATGCCACATTGCCGCGGTGGAAGGGATTAAACCTGGATGTACAACACCGGGCTTCCTCAAATGTCAACCTGTTTTGCCTAAACAGAGTAGAGAAAGCATTGCCAATTTCCCAGTTCCCAGGGAATGGAACCAGACCCAATAAGTGTTTTCCCAGCCGTACAACTGGTAATCCAGTTACGTTCAGATTCGTCAAGGATGACAGCAATCACTGCAGATGTCAATCGCAATATCCATGCTTCCTCAACTTATGGATGAACCGGGTTTTGCCCGCAAGGTCGAGATCGCGTATCGGGAGATGTTTGCAAAATGGTGCGGGAAAAACCAATGAAGTGAATATAAATTACATAATGGTCCATTTACCGCTTTTTTTATGCTCAACTTCATGGAACATCTTCCAGATTCCAATGCGACCTTAGCTAGCATATGGAACAATTTGAAAGACGATGGTCCACTTCAATTCCTGTTTAAGAAAATGGTATTCAACCATATTTTTTCGTTTGGACAGGTATTCCTGATTGAAGTTCGGAACTTTATAATTGTTGATTAAAATTTCGAGAGTATCCTTGGGGAAAATTTTTAAATCACGAAACAAGTGCATACTGTTGGCCAGGATTTTTTCGAAAAGAAATTACTTTTCCCGCGCATCGCCTGAGGTGATCATTTTGTTTAGGTCAGCGGGGGTAACATCATACTCCCAGAAGCAATCTTTGATCAGTTGTTGATAGTTTTCATCCATTCGACTTATCCCTCAAAAAAGGTCAGAGGTTTGTTGATTTCGATATGTCCGGCAAGGGTTTTGACCAGGTGGCCGTCCACCGTAATCAGGACTTCGCTGTAGTTGGAGAAATTCTTGAGGTAGGTGTTCACCAGGCCGTAGACAGCCAGCACTTCATCACTGCTGCCGGTATTGGCCAGGCCGCTGATGATTTCTTTGGACAGGTCCAGGGTGATGCGCCGGCCGGAAAAAGAAACCGAGCGCAGTCGGACTCTCGGTGGCAGGGGCGATTTAGTTTTTGATCCATCGCGGGTCAGTTCGGCAAAAATTATCCGGGCTAGTTGCAGTTTTCCTTTTTTTGGTGCTTTCAGCAATTTGCTGCTGTGGGTCAAAGCGTCATAGTCGGGACTGGCCTTGTAGAGAGTCACGTAAAGGGTGGTGGGTGCCGGTTTTTTTACCGCTGGCCGGGCGGCAGTTTTCTTAGGAGCAGACGGTGATTGTCGTTTGGCGGTCGTGGTTCTGGTGGTCGGCCAATACTTTTGCTGCCATTGTTTTACCAGGATGGTTGACTGTAGCTTTTTTGGAATCAGATGGGGAAGAGAGGAAAGCACGAGAAAGGTCAGGACAACCCCAAAAGTAAAGAAAAGCAGGGAGGTTACCCAGGATCGCTTTTTGGCCGCCGGTTCTCGCCGTCGACTGCTGGTTTTAAGCGTTTTCTTCATGGTGCCGGTGGGCTTGGCGCAGTTGTTTTCTTTCGCTTAAAATAATAAAGCGGGCGATTTCATCTTCTATTTCCATTCCCGGATTGATAAACTGGGCGGCGATCAGGTAGGCCTGTTTCCGGTTCCGACTTTCCCGGATCGTGGACCGTAGAATGAGAGCCCTGACCCTGACCAGTTGGGCCGCATAGGGCAGGAAGAAGGTCAGCAGCACTCTGGTGCCGGAATCCAGCGGTTCGGCTGCCGGGAAGGAAAGCCCGGTGGCACTCAGGGTTAAGGGAAGTGGCTGCTGCCGGAAGAATTCCTGCATCGGCGGTTGAAAGATAATCTGGCTGAGCAGGGAGATTTTCCGCTCCATAATTTCCAGATATTTGCTAAACTTACGGTAATAGCTGCCTAATTCATCACTCTCCCCGGAGTTGGGAGGTAGTGGGGGACGCAGCTCCATAAACCAGGAAGCAAAAGGGTTGTCGGCGGTGGCGAGAGCCGGCAGTACCCCTTCTTCCAGCTCGGCGGTCAGGGATTGCCAGCTGAATAAAAGGGAAACATTCAAGCGATTATAATTTCGACGATCATTCTCATCCATAGGTTGATACTTTCGTAAAAAGTCGTAAAGCCGATGGCACAGTAAACGCTTCATATTCGAGGCAGGCAAAATCTGAGTCATGAGGTGTACTGACAAGTACGTTGTAATGACGAAGGTTGCAGCCTAAGGCCGAAGATAGAGTTTTTCATAGCCATCATAGGCTGAATTTTAGCATGCAGGAGCAACAAAGACAACCGATTTTCTGCCCTTTCCAGGTGATTTCCCCTGGGGTTCCGGGGCCGTGCAGGTTCGATTGCGGCCGGTATCTTTGGCCGCGTAGAGCGCTCGATCAGCCGCCTGTATTAGTTCTGTTCCCTGCTTGCTGAGATAGCCGCTGTCGTGCCAGCAGGCCACTCCCAGGCTGGCGGTGACCATCAGGGGGCTTTCCACTCCGGTGGAAAAAGGAAATTCAGCAATGCTGGTGCGCAGCCGCTCGGCTATCAGACTGGCGGCTTCCAGCTCGGTTTGTGGCAGAATGATGGCAAATTCCTCCCCGCCATAACGGCAGACCATATCGATGGTGCGGATACTTTCCCGGGTGATCCGGCCGATCTCCCTTAAAACCTGATCACCTGCCAGATGGCCGAAAGTATCATTAATGACTTTGAAATGATCAATATCCAGGATGATCAGGGACAAGGGTTGATTATGGCGATTCGACCGTTCGCTTTCCCGGCTTAAAACCTCATGGAAAAAACGGCGATTATGAACGCCGGTTAAGAGGTCGGTGTTGGCATTGAGCCGTAGGGTTTCCAGGGCATTGATTTCCCCCATGCGGATGGCCACATGCTGGAGGCAAAAATGGAGCAGTTGATCGGTTTCCCGGGACCATTGCGGCCTGGATTCCCGCTTTTTCCCAATGATAAAGGCGGCCAGGAAGTGGTCCGGGCCAATTTTATGGGGGCCTGGAAGCGGACTGATGATGGTTTTCGCCTGCCAGGAAAGATTGCCAAGTTCGCTTAAAATCTCAAATCGTATGTCGTTTTCACTGGCGGGCTGTGGGAGTTTCCGGAAAGTTGCCAGGCTTGATTGAATAAGCCGCCGCCCGAAATCATTCTTCCGGCTTAGTTGGCGACTGGCAGTGTGGATTATCAGTTTTCCCTGCCGGTATTCGACGAAAATGATGCTTTCTCTATCTGCCAGTTGGTACAGCAGCCGGCCGGCAGTGGATAACAGGCTGACATCCTGAACTTTGGTGATGGCATCGAAAAATGTTTGTAAGAACCGTAATGGCTGGGAGCGCTGAGGGCTTTTGTGGTTGTCGTTAGGGATGGGAAAGGTTATTTCGCTTTCGGTCAAACTGATGCCGGAAAAAGCCAGTTGCCGTATAGGAAGCAGTGAGTGGTGATTCTCACTGCCGGAAGCGAACATGTCCATGAAACTATTTTTACCCCGCTGCCAGTAATGCCACAGATTTTTGATCATGGAATAATCCTCATTATCGTATAATTGTAACCATCGTGGACTAAGAAAGCAAGGACTATACCATAATAAATTGGGTTGGCGATGTTTTTGCACTAAAGCGTAATGGAATGGCGTTTAGTATGTAACTATACGATATTACAGGGTAAATAATGATATTCTGTGAGTTCTGGAGACTTTGACAATATTCGTGATGATTTCGCGGCGGGAGTGATTGTCAGAAAAGTGGACGGGGATGTGGCGTTTTCTGACGGCCCAGGAGCATTTCAATGAAGGTTTCCAGCCGGGTGATGGTGCGGCCGTCCACCGGGGCCGGCCGGTCGCCTTCGATGGTTAGTACCGGAACCGAAAGCTCTTTTTTAATGATAATATCTTCAATCTGGCGGAAACAGAAAGACTGGACATAGTGGATGATACCATCCAGTTGCCGTCGGCTGATCTCCGCTTTAATGTCGGCAATCCGGCCTTTGGCATCATAGGGGTAAGTATAGGCAAGATACTGGCTGGCCAGGTCGCGATTCCTGGCACCGGGCATACTGAATTGTCTTTGTACCTCGTTGAACACTACTTCAGCCCCGAGTTCTTCAATGATGGGATAAAAGTTACTGATAATCGGCGGGACGCCGATGACCCCCAGGCGGAGAGATGGTGGTTTTGATTGCCGTCTCCGGGCCAGCGCCAAAAATGTATTGAGTTCGTGGCTGAAAGTCTGGGGGTTGCCGCCAAAATCACTGGCTGTAACCAGAAATCGATGGTTTTCCTCCCCGCTTACCTGTCCTTCTTCCCAGGTCAGGCGGTCCAACTCCTCGAGCTGTTGGCGGATGGCATCAAGATTTTGTTTGCAGGCCGCAACGCTGTCCTGGGAAATTTTGAAATAGCGGCGAAATTCTTCCAGCGCAAGCTCCATGCTTCCCGGACTGCGGTTTAGCGGGAAGGCGAAAGGAATAATTTCCACTCCTTCGTATTCCAGCACTTCAGCCAGGGCATGGGTGCTGCTACAGTCACCACTGACTACCGCCACCACCTTCCTGATTCCGTGTTTCTTAACGGTGGAATATATTCCTTTGATCCAGGCACAACTGGTGGCGGGAAAACCGGATTCCTCTGATTGCTCAATGAGCAATCCTGGATGCGGATTGCCAATAAAAAGGTTGTTTAAGTCACAGGGTATGAGGCCGGCAGCATAAATAATTTCCACCGGAATGCTGGAGGTAAAACCAATGCGGTTGATCATTTTTTGCCTGGGGGTCAGGTCTTGCAATCACATACAAGATTTTTTTGAACTGAAAGAAGAGAACTTAACTTTTTGACTTGTGTTGCCAGGATATATTATCAGGATGTTTGGGCAGATAAGTAAAAAGGCGGGCCGAAGCCCGCCTTTTTTGCTGAGAATTCAAAGAAAAAACTAACCGCGATTTTCCCGGGTATCAATCAAGCCTTGGACCACTGAAGGATCAGCCAGGGTTGAGGTGTCGCCTAAACCTTTCATATCAACTTCATTGGCGGCAATCTTACGCAGGATGCGGCGCATGATTTTCCCGGAACGGGTCTTCGGTAGTGCCGGGGCCCACTGGATCTTATCCGGACTGGCGATGGGCCCAATCTCCTTACGGACCAAAGCGACCAGTTCTTTCTTGAGGGCGTCAGTGCCTTCAACACCGGCATTCAAGGTTACATAGGCATAAATGCCCTGTCCTTTGATCTCATGGGGCATGCCGACAACCGCGGCTTCAGCAACGTTCTTATTCAGCACCAGGGCACTTTCTACTTCAGCGGTACCCATCCGGTGACCGGAGATATTGATAACATCATCGATGCGGCCCATAAGCCGGTAATCGCCATTTTTATCGCGCATGGCACCGTCACCGCTGAAATAATAACCGTCATACTGAACAAAATAGGTCGTCCTGAAACGATCGGGATCACCGTAGACGCCGCGCATCAATCCAGGCCATGGGCGTTTGATGCACAGGGCGCCTTCAGCCTGACCTTTAATCTCTTCACCGCTGGTCGGTTCAACAATAATCGGATCAACTCCGAAGAACGGGGTGGTGGCATAGCCGGGTTTCATGTCAATGGCGCCTGGCAGGCCGGTGATCAGGATGCCGCCGTTTTCCGTCTGCCACCAGGTATCAACGATGGGGCATTTGCTGCGGCCGGGCAGCTCATAATACCATTTCCAGGCTTCCGGGTTGATGGGCTCACCGACTGTGCCCAGCAGGGTCAGGCTGTCAAGCTTGTCAAGACGGCTGGTGACAAAACTGTCGCCCTGGCCGGCGATGGCGCGGATGGCGGTCGGAGCGGTATAGAGGGTGTTGATTTTGTGCTTGCCGATAATGTCCCAGTAGCGGCCGGCATCCGGATAGTTGGGTACCCCTTCAAACATGACTGAGGTGGCGCCGTTGCACAGGGGACCATAAACGATGTAAGAATGCCCGGTGACCCAGCCGATGTCGGCAGCGCAGAAAAAGATATCGCCATCATGGTAGTCAAAAATATTCTTGTGAGTGAATGCAGTATAGAGCAGGTAGCCGCCGGTGGTATGGATAACCCCTTTGGGTTTACCGGTAGAGCCGGAGGTGTAGAGCAGAAAGAGCGGATCTTCGGAATCCATCCATTCCGGTTCGCAGTTGGCATCAACCTTGGCCATCTCATCTTCATAAGAGAGGTCATAGCCTGCTTTCATGGCTACATCGACTTCGGCTTCGTGCTTGACGATAATCGTATTTTTGATGGTCGGGCACTGGGCTACTGCGGCATCAACATTGGTTTTCTGGTTGATGACCTTGGCGCCGCGATAGTAGGCGTTGCAGGAGATGAGAAAATTAGAATCGCAGTCCTGGATCCGGTCTTTAAGGGCCTCAGAGGAAAAACCACCAAAGACGATGGAGTGCATGGCTCCGATTCGGGTGCAGGCAAGCATGGTAATGGCCAGTTCCGGAATCATTGGCAGGTAGATGGTTACCCGGTCACCTCTTTTGACGCCGTGTGCTTTCATCACGTTAGCGAATTTGCAGACCAGCTCATGCAGTTTTTTATAGGTGAATTTTTTGTCGACAGTTGGTTCGTTGCCTTCAAAGATCAGGGCTACCTGATCGCCGCGTTTTTCCAGGTGACGGTCAAGGCAGTTGTAGGAAACGTTCAGCTTGCCACCCAAGAACCATTTCAGGTAGACTTCATCCTTGCTGAATTTCCAGTCTTGTACCTTGTCCCATTTTTTAAACCACGTGACATATTCTTCGGCGATCCGTCCCCAGAAACCATCGCTATCGTTGATGGATTCATCATATAGTTTTTGGTATTTTTCCCGGCTTTTGAAGTACGCTTTTTTGCGGAATTCTTCCGGTACTGGATATACACTTTTCAGCTCTGTTGCATCAGCCATGAAAATCCTCCTTCTCTGTAAAAAGTTAAGTGATGCTTACCACCAATACCTGATTTCCTGCCATTTTAATAGGCACGAATTCAGGTTGATTGCCATCTTCGTTGGTCCAGGCTATTTCCCGACTGAACCGATATGTAAATTAACAATCAGGTCCGTCATCAATGTGCTTTTGAAAAGTTGAGGGTGACATAATAAAACGTGAAATTGCATTTATTACGCCGATATTCTCTCCTTATAAGGGGAAGGTGAAAATGTCAAGGGAAAAATGATGATGACACTGATAGTGAAACCCGGTTTGACTTTGTGCAATCTCTCCTTATAAGGGGAAGGTGAAAATGTCAAGGGAAAAATGACGATGACACTGATAGTGAAACCCGGTTTGACTTTGTGCAATTGTTTCTTATAAGGGGAAGGTGAAAATGTCAAGGGAAAAATGATGATGATACTGATAGTGAAACCCGGTTTGACTTTGTGCAATTGTTCATTATCTCTGCAATGAATATGATTCTGGCGGATTCTGACTGACGAGCATTGACTGAGTATATGTTCTTGACATGAACGGTGTTTGTGGTTTATGAATGTCAATATTGTATGCATCTTTATAGAGGTGGTTGATAAGGCTGGAGGACAGTGATTTTACCGTACAGGAATAGGTGATTAAATTCATGTTTTAATTGGTGCTTACCCGGAAATTTCTGTTTCCGGATGAGCTGATGATCATAGACAACCACTAGCTTGGGGAGGTCAGTATGGGTAAATATGATGAGGCGTATCGTCGTTCCATTGAAGATCCGGATGGTTTTTGGGCTGAGGCTGCCGAGGATGTCCAGTGGGTGAAAAAATGGGATAAGGTGCTGGATGACTATGGCAAACCCTATTTTTACCGTTGGTTTACCGGCGGGGAATTGAATAGCTGTTACAATGCCATTGATTATCATGTGGAAAACGGCCGGGCTGATCAGGTCGCTATTATTTACGACAGTCCCCAGACCAATACAGTTAAAAAAATTACCTATCGCGAATTGCAGGATCAGGTTTCCCGTTTTGCCGGGGTTATTCGAGCGCAGGGGCTGAAAAAAGGAGATACGGCGATTATTTATATGCCAATGATCTCCGAAACTCTGGTGGCCATGTTGGCTTGCGCCCGCATTGGTGTCGTCCATTCGGTGGTTTTCGGTGGTTTTGCCCCCAATGAACTGGCAATCCGGATCAATGACGCCAAGCCGAAACTGATTATCTCCGCTTCCTGCGGATTGGAAGGGGCGACCAAGGTTATTGCCTATAAACCGCTGCTGGACAAAGCTATTGAGCTGGCCGAGGTAAAACCGGATAAATGTATCATTCTTCAACGGCCGCAGGTGCAGTCCGAACTGATTGCTGGTCGGGATCTGGATTGGGATGATGCCATGGCCCAGGCCGAACCGACTGAGTGTGTTACCGTGGCCGCCACCGATCCGCTGTATATTCTCTATACTTCCGGAACTACCGGGATTCCCAAAGGGGTGGTGCGCGATAACGGTGGGCACGCGGTGGCCATGAAATGGAGTATGCGTAATGTCTACGATGTGCAGCCCGGGGATGTATACTGGGCGGCATCCGATGTCGGCTGGGTTGTCGGCCATTCCTACATTGTCTACGCGCCTTTGATGCTGGGCTGTACCACTATCGTCTATGAGGGGAAACCTGTGGGTACCCCGGATGCCGGCGCTTTCTGGCGGGTGATTTCCGAGCATAAGGTCAAGGTGCTGTTTACGGCGCCGACGGCTTTTCGGGCGATCAAAAAGGAGGATCCTCAGGGTAAGCTGCTGAAAAAGTATGACCTCTCCTGTTTTAAATATCTCTTTCTGGCCGGTGAGCGTCTCGATCCCGATACCTATCACTGGGCTTCCGACCTGCTGCATAAACCGGTCATTGATCACTGGTGGCAGACGGAAACCGCCTGGGCTATTGCCGGCAACTGCCTGGGGATTGAAAAACTTCCGATTAAACCCGGATCACCCACCAAGCGGGTGCCAGGTTTCAATGTCCAGATTCTTGACAATGAAGGCAAGGAGTTGGGTCCCAATACTGAAGGTATCGTTACCATTAAGTTGCCGCTGCCTCCTGGTTGTTTGCCGACGTTGTGGGAGCAGGATCAGCGTTATAAGGAATCATATGTCAGTATGTATCCCGGCTACTATTTCACCGGTGATGGTGGTTATATTGATGATGAGGGCTATGTCTATATCATGGGGCGGGTGGATGATGTTATCAATGTGGCCGGTCACCGTCTTTCCACTGGCGGCATGGAAGAGATTGTCGCCACCCATCCGGATGTGGCTGAATGCGCGGTCTTGGGAGTTGCCGATGATCTGAAAGGCCAAGTGCCCCTGGGATTCTTTGTTTTGAAAACCGGGGTGACGAAAGATCCTGGTGAAATTGCTAAAGAGCTGGTCCAAATGGTCCGGGATCAGATCGGGGCGGTTGCCTCTTTCCGCCAGGCGACGGTGGTAAATCGCTTGCCCAAAACCCGTTCCGGTAAGATCCTGCGGGGTACCATGCGTAAAATTGCCGATAACGAGGATTTCCGCATGCCTTCAACTATTGACGATCCGACGGTGCTTGATGAAATTGCTGAAGCAGTGGTGCCGTTGGGGTATGGCAAGGGGAAAAAATAGTTTTGCTGGCTTCGTACTAGCTCCATCTTCTTCGTTATGCTGCAACCTTCACCCTTGCAGCGTCCGGTAAAGTGCGCCTCATGGCTCAGGTTTTACCTGCCTCGATTATGAAGCTATTACTGTGCCAGTGGTTTTGCAATTGATGGCCGGCAAGAATGAGTTAGAGATATGCTGAGACATCGTCAAGAATAATATTGTCACTGAAAACGCCGGGGTTGTAAAACCCCGGCGTTTTTTTGTATGCCGTCATCTGTTGAGCGTTGCTTCTCATTAACACAGAGCCTTGGTTTTCTAAAGCTAAAGGCTAAAAGCTAATCACCTTCCCTAGCTATCAGCAACATTCCCTGGTATTCCGCCACGTGTTCATAAAATTCAAGCAAGATTTCCTGTTCTTCGGTGGTGGGCCTGCCGGTGGTCAGCAGGTAATTGATTTCATCATCAAAACGTACCTGGAGCAGGTCCATCAGGTGAAAACGCCGGACTATAAATCCCAGTTTCCTGGCGGCGGCTTCCAGGTGGTCAAAACGGATGGTGTATTCATCATGGTCTTTAAGTTTTACCTGCCGGGGATTTTTATCCAGCCGTTCATAAGTCCGCAGCTGGATGGAAAAGGGGTAGGGCAATTCGGTGTCAGCGCCGTGTTCAGTAATAAATATTCGTTGAATATCAGTTTTGGCCAGTTGTTCGATGAAATGCAGGGCTCCCAGGTTGAGATTGAAGAAATCCGGGAGATCGGTGATGTCCAGCCGGTAGGTGGCTATCAGGCGAGCCACTTCGTTGAGTAATTCATCGGCATCCAGCTTATTCAGATTTTCCGGTGGTACAGGGTTGAAGGATTCCGCCTTTTCCAGACGCGGCCGTAAAAGTTTTTGTTCAATCCCGGTGGCAGTGGGGAAGTCGGCGATGATCTCATTGGCAATCAGCAAGTCCACGGGTTGCCGCAAGGTGGGCAAAAAAGAAAAAATATCCTGGCAGATGAATTCGGCCTGACTGTCTTTCAGGGTCTGCTGTTGCTGTTTAAGCAGAAAATTAGAGATATCCACCATGGTCAGCTTTTTCGGCTGGAGCACAGTCAACAGCCCGGCCATCAGTGAGCCGTAGCCCCCGCCAACTTCAATGATGCTTTCAGGTTGTGCCGGCAGCGCTGAACTTTCCTGCAGGTATTTCCCCACCAGGTTGCCATAGCTTGCCGGTTCCGCTAATGCCTTGGCATACGCCGATTCCCCATTGGCCAAGCTCTGGCAGATGGTCATTTCCCACAGCAGGCTGGGATGGTCAGCACAGTAAAATGATTCGGTGCGGTTTAAAATGGTCATGTCTATACTGGCAACTGCCGGCCACCAATCAGGTGATAATGAACATGGAAAACCACCTGGCCGCCTTCCTTGTTGGTATTGACCAGGGTCCGGTAGCCGCTCTCAGCTACTCCATATTCAAGGGCCAGATGTTTAACCGTCCGGTGGACTTCAGCAATGATTTCCATTTCATTATCGGGAATATCATTCAAGGTGTCATAATGTTTTTTTGGTACGATCAGAAGATGTACCGGAGCCTTGGGGTTGATGTCCCTGAAGGCCAGGACCTGGTCATTTTCATAAATGATGTCGGTCGGGATTTCCCGTGCAATAATTTTGCAGAACAGGCAGTCAGACATAATTTATCCTCCTTTTTTTTCTACCATGAAGGACTTGAAGAGCATGAAGAATCAAAGAATGAAACTTTTCAAACCGTCTTTTAGCAATGTAACATTGAAATTTATCAGAAGTCCATATTTGATTTTGGCTAATTTCATATAAGTAAGTATTTGTGCTTCATGGATGCCGATAATTTCGTTAACGCTTTTAATTTCTATAATGATTTCATCTTCTACTAATAAATCAATTCTATAACCACAATCCAGGTAAATTCCTTTATATTCAATGGGTAAAGCTTCCTGTCTCTTAAAATTAATCCCAGTTAACCAGAATTCCTGGGCCAGGCATTGTTCATAGATTGATTCCAACAACCCAGGACCTAAATTACGGTGAACTTCTATGGCACATCCAATGATGTGATTCGAATGTTTGCTGAATCGCTTCTTCATGTCCTTCATGATCTTCATGGTGAAATAGAAGGAAAATGATCACTCTGCCTGGCAGCCATGATGGTATTTGAAGATCGTGCTGCCAACCGGGGTTTTCAAGTCATCGGCAACTACCGGGCATTTACATTGGAGCAGAAAAAATATGGGCAGCTCGCTCTGACTCAGTGATTCATAATTGCCCTGGCCTTTGGCGATAATCATCGTGGCATGAAGAAACCAGTCAGCCATCTCCGGACTCATCTCATCTTCCAGCAGTGCCGGTGCCCGGCTGCCGCTGTTGATAACTCTGGCCACTTCGGTCATGCCTACCTGTTTGGCATCAACTATGGTCACATCATTGATGATGGGTGCGCCGCGGACGGCAAATCCCACTTCCAGCTGGGGATAGGCGACCTTCATTTGCGAAATAAAAATTTTATCGGCGACAATTTCTCCGGCGTTATCTCCGATGTACAGCAGTTTTTTGGTTTCCGGTAGCTGCTGTTCAAAAGTGGAAAAATCATCAAAATCAAAATGATCTGGAAATTGGCCATTCAAGCCTTCGCTGACTTTAAATCCTTCGTGCTGGACACCAAAATCTATGAGGTTGCCGGAAATTGCCAGGGATGCTGCAGCCCGTAGGCGGTTTGGTTTTCGTTCAATAATTCTTGTTAGTTCCGGCAGGACAGCCAATGCCTGCCGGTTAGAGGCGATTTTGATTTCCCGATAGGGATTTTCAACCCCGGTTTCCCGGGCGATGATACTATAGACGGTCCTGGCAATCCGTGGGGGAGAATATTCCAGCGGCAGGGTGGGCAGGGTTTGCATGACCAAGTCAAGCACCCGCTTTTGCTCTGCTTCCTGATCGGTTATCAGGCGTAAAGCGGCCAGTGCCTGGCGCAGGAAACAAGGATAGCAGTCGAGATAGGTTCGCATGATTTTACGGTTTCTGGCTTTGTAAAAAGCTCCATCTTCTTCGTTAGGCTGCAACCTTCGCCATTACAACGTACTATAAGTACGCATCACGACTCAGGTTTTGCCTGCCTCGAATATGAAGCTTTTACTGTGCCATCAGTTTCGCAACTTTTTGTGAGATTATAAAACTTAAAAAACTTATTCCCTGGTAATGCCCCCTGCACCGTTATTTAAAGACAGCTCCGGTATTGGCGGAAGTTACCAGCCTGGCATAACGGGCCATGTAGCCGGTGGTGATCTTGGCCGGCAGTGGCTGCCAGTTTTCCCGGCGCTGGGCCAATACATCATCGGCCACTTTCAGAGTCAGGGTTTTTCCGGGAATATCAATGGCGATGATATCGCCCTCTTCAACCAGGCCGATCAGCCCACCAGCCGCCGCCTCCGGAGAAATATGACCGATGGCTGCCCCGCGGGTGCCGCCGGAAAAGCGGCCATCCGTGAGCAGGGCCACTTCTTTATCCAGCCCTATACCGGCGATAGCCGAAGTGGGAGAAAGCATTTCCCGCATTCCCGGACCGCCCTTGGGTCCCTCGTAACGGATAACCAGGACGTCACCCGGTTCTACTTGGTGGTTCATAATGGCGTCAAAAGCATCTTCTTCGGCATTGAACACCCGGGCAGGGCCTTCATGAACAAGCATTTCCGGGGCGACAGCCGATTGCTTGACCACCGCGCCGTCTGCCGCCAGATTTCCCTGCAATATCGCCAGTCCTCCGGTTGGATGATAGGGATGGTTCAGGGGGCGAATAACTTCAGGATCATGAACCCCGGCTGTTTGCAGGTTGTCTGCGATGATTTTTCCGCTCACTGTTAAGCACTCGGTATGCAGCAGGCTGGCGTTGGCAAGCAGTTTCATGATTGCCTGAATGCCGCCGGCCCGGTGCAGATCCTGAATATGGTGGGGGCCACCGGGGGACATATTACAGATATGTGGTGTCTTTTCACTGATTTCATTGAAAGTTGAGAGCGGCAGCGACACCCCGGCTTCATGGGCGATGGCCGGCAAATGGAGTGAAGTGTTGGTGGAGCCACCAAAGGCCATATCAACGGTAACCGCATTATGAAATGCTTCAGGGGTCAGTATCTGGCGGAAAGTTATTCCCTGTTCAATCAGGGACATGATCTGCTGTCCCGATTCTTTGGCCAGCCGGATGCGGGCGGCGTCGATGGCCAGGATGGTTCCATTGCCAGGCAGGGCGATACCCAATGCTTCGGTAAGGCAATTCATGGAATTGGCGGTGAACATGCCACTGCAGGAACCTGCCCCAGGGCAGGCGGTATCTTCCAGCTCATGCAATTCCTCAGCGGTAATTTTACCGACCTTCAATTTTCCCATTCCTTCAAAAACCGTGATCAGATCGACAGTTTTTCCGCCACATTGGCCGGCCATCATGGCGCCGCCGCTGACCACGATAGCGGGAATATTCAGCCTGGCAGCGGCCATAATCATTCCGGGAACAATTTTATCGCAGTTGGGAATTAAAACCAGGCCGTCAAAGGGGTAGGCCGTGGCCATAACTTCCACAGAATCGGCGATTAATTCCCGTGATCCGAGTGAATATTTCATTCCCACATGCCCCATGGCAATGCCGTCACAGACGCCGATGGTGGGAAACTCCATTGGTGTGCCGCCTGCCATCCTGATGCCTGCTTTGACTGCTTCAGCAATGCGGTCCAGGTGAATATGGCCGGGAATCAGTTCATTGGCGGCATTGGCTATGCCGATAATCGGCCGTTGTAACTCTTTATCAGTGTAGCCCATGGCTTTGAACAAGGAGCGATGGGGAGCCCGCTCAACCCCTTTTTTCATTATGTCGGAACGCATGTTTTCCTCCTGAATCAAGCAGTTAGTCGTTAGCTATTAGTTTAATCTTAACTTTCTGGCTTGTATTGCCAGGGACCTTACAGGATGTTTGGGCTTGGCTCATAGCCGTGTCTACCCAGCCTGCCGGTTTTGGCCGCCGAACGAATCACCTGGATGGTGATTGACGGCGGACGCCTCGGAAGCCGGCCATGGATAGCCGGCGAGAATGAGTGAGAGCCATGCCGGAACATTCCTGGAATTTTTTTTAGCTGTTTTTAAAATAAGTCAGAACGTTGAGTTGCTAATAAACGTAATGCCTTGATTTTTTAAAGCTAAACGCTGATAGCTAACAGCTAATTGCTTAGCTTAGGTTTTACTGTTCCGGGTATGGGACTGCCAGACAGCCAGTGACCGGGATATCTGTGCGTGATCGCAAGGAAGCAATGGCGCCGTCCTGGCCGAAAAAGTCAGTGACAACGGCTTCCGCAAAAGGTTGTCCAATGGCAAAGCCCAGTAATGATCCGTCTTTAGGATCAGAAATCTTTTCCGCCGGTTGGCAGAGTTGCAGATGTAAGCCCTCCGTGACCCGACTTTTCTGCCCGGCAGCCAGAAAGACGGTTTTTTTGTTATTTCCCGGGGTGGCGCTGCACCACCAGGGGGAGGTCAGCACCAGCTGAATCAATGGCTGAGGTTGTGGTGGTACCAGGTTTGTGGGTCTGCCGGTACCAGGTGTGATGACAAAGGTAAAAGAGGCAACCGGTTTGGCCGACTGGGCATCCAGAATTGTTACCAGGAAACAGGGATAGAAGGATGATATTTCCTGGGTCAGCAGAAAAATCAGTTGGGCCGGTGGCAGCTTCGATACGCTTTTGAGCCAGCCTTTGCTTTGGGCGATTAATTCATTGGTGTCACTGGTTTGCCAGCTGTCATCCCGGAGTGGAATATAGTCAACCGGAAGCATGGTCAGGGGTAATTGCTGCTCTAGCTCGATGATCAATTGGCTGGTAATCTGCGGATAACGGATAGTTGCCCGGCTGGGGAAACAGATTCCCCGTCGCCGCAGGGGCAGGGTCGTTGTTGTTTTTGTCGCCTCAACCAGTTGCTCTTCTGCCAGTTCTTTTGTTCCTGGCAGCGGCGTTCCGGCTGCCACCAGGTTTTTGGTCGCTGCCGGCGGTATAGAACTGGCAGCCGTCTTTATTGCCGGTAGGGACTTTTTTACCATCGGACTTTGGTAAGGTTGGTAATCACCTTTGCGGAAAACATCCAGAGGAATCCAGATGGTTGCAGGTTGATCCAGATTTTTTTCACTTCCGGGTTTAATGACTCGGACGTAGGTTACTCCACGGACTTCCATGGTGTCTGTCACTTTCGGCGCCACCGGCTGAAAGGTATCAATTTCCCGATGAGGGAGAAACGGCAGCTGGTAGCAGGCATTCAGGGCTAAAAGCAGGCAGAAAAGCAGCAGGATTCTGATGATGTGGCCAACGGTAAAAAATGTATGCTGATCGTTCATATTTTTGTCTTTTGCAAAATACATTGAAAGTGTCATTGTTACGAGAAGAAGCCTTTTTAATGAAAACTTCGTGATTTCTGTGTCCTTCGGGCTGAGATATTTCCTTTGAATCTTAACTTAATAACGAAGACAGAGCATCGTGATGATGATGCTCTGTCTTGGAATCCAATCAATCAATTTACAGAATTGTTACCGTGTATGGGTGGCTATTCCACTGCTTTTATCATGTCAGCAACGGCAAAACCTTTACCGGAAACGATTTCGCAAATTGCTCCGTCCATGCCAAAAAAGTCGGCAACCTTAACAATTCCTTTCATTACTCCCTGGGCTTTGCCCAAAGACATCTTGGTGGCCGGGTCAACAACGTCCGAGCCCTTGGCATAAACCCGTAATTTCTGGCCTATCTGCAAGCCGCTGAGGCGTCCGGCATTGACAAAAATCCGTCCCTTGTCAACTTTGATCAACCGTGAATACCAGTCGATCATTTTCAAATTTCCAGACAGGTCCGAGATAACCTGATCTACTGATGGGGTTGCCTGGTAACTATTGCCTTGGATAGCATAGGTTTTGAGAGGATAACCCGAGGATACATCAATTGCTTCCAGGTTCAGCTGATAGTTGCCTTCACCCCCCGGTTGTGGTGGGGACAGGAACTTGACTTTTTCCAGAATAACCACATGGGCACCCATTTCCCGCCCCAGTTTTGCCAGCTTGGTCCTGGTTTCCAGGGAGTCAATGAACAGTTGGTGGTTGCTGACATAGGTGCTGACTGCCTCTTTCGGCAGTAAGAGAATTCCAGGGGCCGCCGCCAGTTGGCCATAGATCTTTTGGCTGAACTGATCGAGAGGAGTAGTGGTCAGGCCTCGCTGGGGGTAATGAATAATAAAGACAATTTTTCGTTTGATGCCCTGAAAAGCGAAGGAATCTCCCATCCTGGTGGTGCTGATGAATCCTGGGGTCGGGGAAAGGGCTGCGTTCTGCTGGTTGCCATAGATCCCCGAGGTGGCGGTTGGAGCATGGTACTGGCCGGGCATGGGAGCTGGAGTATAGGCAGGAGCGGCACCATAACTGCCATAGCTGCTTGCTGGTGCTTGGCCATAGTTGCCGGCTATCGGCGCCTGGTTGCCGTAAGCCGGCGCCTGCTTCCCGTATATTCCCGGTTGTTGCTGGTATGGTTGGGCCGGTGCTGTCGCTCCACCATAGGGGTTCTGGTATCCCGGGCTGGGTGAAGCAGCCGGAACGCCGTAATTATAGGCGTTATAGGGTGCCTGCTGGCTGCCCTGGGTGTTGCCATAATAAGGCTGCTGTCCAGTCTGTCCCTGCCATGACTGCTGCTGGTTTGCCGGTGCCGCACCACTGTATTGTGGTTGTTCGACGGCATTCTGGGTGGTTTCCTGAACCACCGGTTCGTCCTGCTCCACTTTTTTATCGCCAAAGAAGGGTATGTGCGAGTTGCAGCCGGAAGCGGCCAACAGAGCAAAGAACATAATAACCAGAAGGCCTTTTTTCATTACGAATCTCCTTGAAAAAATTAGATATCGATGAGGGAAAATATTTCTCCTGCCTTTTCGTACAAAGCTGGCTATCTCATAAAATGGCGTTTTTTTCAAGGTTTTTTTCTTAGTGATTTTTGGACTTTTTCCTTGATATTTTGTTTTTTCTGCATTATTTTTCACTGTAAGCATGATGCTTTTGTGAAAAATAATCATTGATATCTGGTTAGGTATCCTGCATTTTTTGAACTAGAACTGATTACAGCATTTTTGATGCTCGATTGCCTGTTTTTCAAGGACTCATGCCGCTAAAATTGTAAATAATTGGTGATAAAATGAGGGAGAATATGCTTGAAATACGCTTTCACGGGCGCGGAGGACAAGGGGCGGTCATCGCTTCCAGGGTTCTTTCTTACGCTTTTTTTCTTGAAGGGAAGTTTGCCCAGTCGTTTCCAACTTTTGGGGCTGAGCGTCGGGGTGCACTGGTGGCGGCCTTTGTCCGCATGGACGATCATTTCATCAATCTGCGCAGCCAGGTGGTGAATCCTGATTATGTGATTGTGATGGCGGCCCGGCTTGCAGAAACGGTAGCGGTAGATGCCGGCATTAAAGATGGGGGCCTGATTCTGATTAACACTGAGCATCCCGCTTCATTTTACCAGGAGCTGGCCAAAAATTGTCGGATAGCGACGGTGAATGCGAATGAAGTTGCCCTGCGATACCACCTGGGGAGCCCGACCATGCCTCTGGTTAATGCCCCGATTCTGGGAGCTTTTGCCAAGGTTAGTGGCTTGGTATCCCTGGATACTTTAAGAGAAGCACTTCCTCGCTTTGTGCCGGTTAAACATGATGAAAACCGACAGGCCATGGAAGAAGCATACCGGCTTGCTGTGGTTGATGGAGGTTATGCCCATGCAAATTCTTGATATAAAAGGGAAAAAGTTGCCGGACGGCCTGTGGGATTTCCCCGTTTCCACCACCACGACAGAAATAAATCTTACCGGCAGCTGGAAGTTTTTTCGTCCCCAACTGGTGGAGAAAACTGCTCCCTGCCAGGTAGCCTGCCCGCTTTATATTGATATTGCCAGCTATATGTGGGAGTTGTCCCGGCGGGATGTGGCGGCGGCATTGGCCCGCCTGCGAAGATTCAATCCGTTGCCGGCGGTGTGCGGTCGGGTCTGTCCGAATTTCTGCCAGCAAAATTGCAATCGCCAGGATTTCGATCAAGCAGTGCAGATCGGTTTTGTTGAACGCTTCCTGGGTGATTATGGTCTCGATATTCCTTTTCCGGCACCTCCGGCATTGCGCCCGGAAAGGGTGGCGGTGATCGGCAGCGGGCCTGCCGGGCTGGCCTGCGCCGCCTTTCTGGCTCGTCAGGGAATCAGGGTGACGATCTATGAAAAAGAGACTGCCCCCGGGGGATTGCTGCGCTATGGGATTCCCGCTTACCGTTTGCCCCGGGAGATATTGAACCGGGAAATTGATAATCTGGTTAATTCATTACCTATTGAGCTCTGCTGTAATCGGGAGATACAACTGGAACAACTGGAAAAAATACTGGAGGAATACGATTATGTTTTCCGGGCTCCGGGGTTGGGGCAGTCGTTGATGCCCGGTGATTTTTTGCCACAACCAGGGATCTATCCCGGATTGGAGCTGTTGCATGATATTGCCACCGGCGGGGTTCCGGCGGGATCATCCTTTGGGGTCATCGGTGGCGGTAATGTGGCGGTGGATGTGGCCCGCTCCCTGCGCCGCCTGGGAAAAGAGGTGCAGATCATTTATCGCCGGACTTTTGCGGAAATGCCCGCTTACAGCGATGAGAAAAAACAGGCGCTGGAGGAAGGAGTTTTGTTGTGTCAGCAGCAACTGGTGACTGGAGTAGTTGCTGAAGATGGACAGTTGCAGCTGATCTTGAGCCAGGTGATTCCCGATGATGGTTCCGGAATTAAAGCCGGAGAAGTTATTGATCAGCTGAAAGTCGACGGTCTGGTGGTGGCTATTGGCCAGCAGGCAGGGGACGATTTGGCGTTAAACCATGAGCGTTTGCTGCTGGGAGGAGATCTGGTCAGTGGTCCGGCAACGGTGGTGGAGGCAATGGCCTCCGGCAAAGCGGCGGCAAAAACTATTTTATCCCGTTGTGGGCTGGCATTGGAAGATGACTGGGAAGGTGAGCTCCCTGCTGGGGAAGCAGAAGTCCGGATTGTCAGCTTTGCCGATCTTCACCTGGATTATTGTCAATCGCAGAAAGCCATTTCTCTGGTGGAAGAAAACCCGACAAGCCGCCAGCACTCATTTGCGGAGGTGGTGCATTCCCTTAATGATGAAGAGGCTTTTGCCGAGGCCGGGAGATGTTTTAATTGTGGTATTTGTACCGGATGTGGAATTTGCTGGTTTTTCTGTCCTGATCTGGCCATCTCTTTGGTTGAGGGAGATTTTGGGACCAGCGTTATCATTGATGAAGATCACTGTAAGGGATGTGGTTTATGTGCCGCCTCTTGTCCCCGGGCGGTAATTGAGATGAAGGAGGATGTTTAGATGCAGGGTGAATTAAAGCCTGGTGAAAAATCGTCCAGGGAAATGATGATGGGCAGTGATGCCGTTGCTCATGGGGTCAGGCTTTGCCGCCCACAGGTAATTTCGGCCTACCCCATTACACCGCAAACCCATATTATCGAAATCCTGTCGGAAATGGTCGACCGGGGGGAATTTCCCTGCCAGTTTATCAAGGTGGAATCTGAAATGTCAGCCATAGCCGCCTGCTTAGGGTCTGTTTCCGCTGGCAGTCGGTCGTTTACGGCCACCAGTTCACAAGGGCTGGCGATGATGCATGAACTGCTCCACTGGTTTTCCGGTGCGAGGATGCCGCTGGTGATGGTTAATGCCAACCGGGCCCTGGGCGCCCCCTGGAATATCTGGTGTGACCAGAGTGACAGCCTGTCACAACGTGATGTGGGCTGGCTGCAGATCTATTGTGAGACTGCCCAGGAAGCTCTGGACACCATTATTCAGGCTTACTGGTTAAGTGAACGGATTTTGCTGCCGGTGATGGTGATGATTGATGGTTTCATCCTTTCCCATACGATGGAGCCGTTGATGGTGCCAGCGGCTGAGGAGGTGGATGCCTTTCTGCCTCCCTACCGGCCTCAGTATTTCCTTGATACCGATGATCCCCGTTCTTTTTCCGCTGCCGCCTTTCCGGATGGTTTTTATCAGCTGAAAAAAAATATTGCCAGGACGATGGAAGATGCCGGGGATATCCTGGCTGATGGCTGCCGGCAGTTTGCCGAGCGTTTTGGTCGAAGTTATGAACATCTTGAGGCTTACCGTTGTGATGATGCGGAAATTATTTTCTGTTGTTCCGGGGCCCTGACCGGTACGGTTCGGGTGGCGGTTGATCGTTTACGCCAGGACAGCCATCCTGTGGGTTTGCTTAAATTGCGTCTGTTCAGGCCTTTCCCCAGCCGGGAACTGGCGCGGCTGGTCTCTGGGATAAAACGGCTGATTGTTTTGAACCGGGCGGTTTCATTCGGGGTTGGCGGTACCGTTTCCCAGGAAGTGCGGGCTGCACTGTACGAAGAAGATGAGCGCCCGGCAGTTCATGATGTCATTATCAGTCTGGGGGGGAAAGAGGTCTTTCCGGAAGTCATCGAGCAGATTGCCATGCAGGCTGAGGAGCTGTCGACTAGCGAAACTATCTGGATTTGAGGCTAAAGGTATAAAGCTGAAAGCACAAGCTTAACTTTCTGAGTTGCTCTAAAAACAGCCCTGCCTGTCGCCGTGCCTGCCGGCAGGCACGGCGGACACGGCTATGAGCCAGGCCCGAACATCCTGTAATGTATTTTTGGCCATGAAAGTCAGAAAGTTGAGGTTTTACTAAAAGCTAACAGCTGATAGCTAGCAGCTAAAATCGAAAGGATTTATCCATGTTGTGGAACGTTACCACCGCTGAATATCTTCATACCGGTCATATGGCCTGTCCTGGTTGTGGGGCATCGCTGAGTCTGCGTCATGCCCTGAAAATGCTGGGCGAACAAACCATTGTGGTGTTGCCCGCTTGTTGTACTTCAATTATTGTCGGCGGCCTGCCGACGACGGCAGTATCGGTGCCTCTTCTCCATGTTCCTTTCGCTACTGCGGCCGCCTGTGCTTCCGGTGTCCGGCGGGCGTTATTGGCCCAGGGGCGCCAGGAGGTGACGGTTGTGGTCTGGGCTGGTGACGGCGGAACTTTTGATATCGGATTGCAGGCGATTTCCGGGGCGGCGGAGCGGCATGAAGATTTTCTTTATGTCTGCTATGATAATGAAGCCTATATGAATACCGGTATCCAGCGCTCTTCGGCCACTCCCCCGGGGGCCTGGACAACCACTACTCCGGCTGGCAAAGAACTGGAATATGAGAAGAAAGATATTATTTCCATTATTAAAGCCCACAGGCCAAGTTACCTGGCTACCGCCACCATCGCTTATCCTGAAGACTTTATGGCAAAATTTGAAAAAGCCAAAAAACGGAGCGGTTTTCGCTTTCTGCACCTGCTGGCGGCCTGCCCTGTAGGGTGGAAACTGGATTCATCGGCATCCCTGGAGGTAACCCGGCTGGCGGTGGAAACGGGAATCTTCCCGCTCTTGGAGCAGAATAAAGATAATGAACTACAACTGACCTATGTCCCGGAAACCTATGAACCCCTTGCCAGTTATTTTCAGGTCCAGGGTCGTTACAAGAACCTCACCGATGAACAGATTAGTTTTTTGCAGGACGAGGTCCGTCGGCGTAATAAAAAGTTTTTGACGGGAAAAGGTCGCGGGGCGAACCCTTTGCCGTTGCCGGCTTAAGTTTGCCCCGCTATGGGAGAAAGGAGGGAGGGTGGTCGATTCAGCTATTCATTAAGGTTTATTTAACGGCTTGGAGAGAGAAACCAGAAAGAGAACCTTGGCTAGGGTGCATTTCCGTTTTTCCTTCAAGAAATCTTTTCTAGCCTGTATCCTTTTTCTCAACTTTTCATTTTGGCGCTGATGCCTTGATTGTGCCGTTGTCCTGCCGGTTTTTGTCATCACCTTCTGTTTAAATTGTCCCCTTGTTTTGGCTGTGTGCAGGGGATTGAGCTGCTGCTGTAGAAATCGGTGCATGTTCCCGTTGGACTTTTGGGCCTGCATCTGCGATTGTTCTTGAGCGGTCGGGATATTTCCCCAGCAATCTGCCAGCATTGATCCGCCTAAAATTCCAACAAGCAGGAAAAAGGTTAGAATGTTTTTCTGGGTGAGGGTCAGAATGGGGCCACCACGAACAATCCTATGAATTTTCTCATAACTTTTGATGGTGTTGGCTTGGTTGTACATCTTTTCCTCCCTAGCTTATTAATTGGCTGTTTATGCCAAAGCTTTAATCTAATGAGAGCAACAATGGTACCAACCTGAAGATAATTTAAAAACACTAATAAGTTCAATATGATATGGTTATGCAATAAGAAATTAAAAAAAATCTAACGGGTATGTTAACGTACAAAATTCCGGCTTGAATTACGGTTTCGTAAACAAATCATCGATTAAGTGATAATCTCAAGAGGGATGGGAGGGAGCTTAGTTTTATTCTTGGTGTGGGCGTAGGGGAAGGCCACTTTTTGTAGTGGATAACCTACAGGCTGTCTTGAAAAATTAGAATTTTTGTTTGAGTACAAGGCAGGCGAAAATTATAACCGCAGGAATATATTTCATATTTTGAGGATTATAATTTGAGCCTAACGCAGTAATCGAGCAAAAAGGCCATTTTTCAAGGTAGCCTACAGGCTATGCAGTTTTATGGCGGAAAGCATTCACATCAATCTGATGTTTTTTGATCAGGTTGTAAAAATCAACCCGGTGGCGTCCGGAGAGTTGGGCTGCCTGGCTGACATTTCCTTTGGTTATGTTGAGAACATTGATAATATAATCTCGTTCAAACTGTTTTTTTGCATCATGCATGGTGGTTGCTGGACTCTGGGCTTTGCCGGGCAAAACGGGAAACATTTCTTCGGGGTTGATAAACTCACCGTTCGAAACAGCCAGGGCGTACTGGATTTTATTTTCAAGTTCCCTGATATTTCCCGGCCATTGATAGACCAGCATTTTTTGCAGAGTTGACTGCTGAAAGCCAATGATAGTATTTTTATGTAATTCCTGTCGGTAGTATTCGAGAAAATACTGGGCAAGTAGAGGGATGTCTTCGTGGCGTTCTCTCAATGGTGGCAGGTTGATGGGGATGACATAAATGCGGTAGAAAAGATCCTCGCGAAACTTTCCTGTCTGAACCTGCTGTTCCAGGTCCTGGTTGCTGGCGGCAATGATCCGGACGTCAATATCCACTTCCTGATTGGATCCTAAGGGGAACACACATCTTTCTTGGAGAACCCGGAGCAACTTAACCTGAAAGGATGGAGAAGTTTCCGTAATTTCATCCAGGAAAATGGTTCCGCCCTCGGCACGCTGGAAAATGCCGGCATGATTTTTTGCGGCCCCGGTGAAGGCCCCTTTTGTATACCCGAACAACTCGCTTTCCAGTAAAGTTTCCGGGATAGCGCCACAGTTAACCGCGATAAAGTTTTTATGGTTCCTGGGGCTGCGGTGATGGATTTCCCGGGCCACCAGTTCTTTCCCCGTACCGCTTTCACCCAAAATCATGACCGTCGAATTGGAATTACTGATGGCGCTGATGGTTTTGATAACATTGCGCATGGCCGGACTGGTGGAAATAATTGGTGACTGCTTCTTGCGTTCATCTTCCAGCATATCTTGTAAACGTGTGATTTCTGCCCGTAAATGGGATTTTTCGATGGCGTTTTTTACCTGGATGGCCAGCTCTTCGGGTTGAAAAGGCTTGGTGATATAACCATAAGCCCCTTCTTTCATTGCGGTAACCGCATTGGCGATGGTTCCATGGGCGGTGAGGATCAATACCGGCATATCTATGTTCAGGGCCAGAATTTCCTTCATCAGGGTCAGGCCGTCCATCTCCGCCATCTTCAGATCAGTGATGACCAGGTCAAACGGTTCATTGGCAAATGCCTGGAAGGCCACACGGGGTGAGCGGTGGTCAACAACGGCATAGCCAATGGATTCTAGCCTTATTTTCAGGACTTCAAGGATATTCTGATCATCATCAACCAGCAGAATTCTACCGGATTCGGAGGCATTGGTATTCATTGTTGATGCTTTCTTTGGTGAAAAGCGTTTTCAGTCCGCTTGCTGCGGCCACACATCTGTAAAGTAAGTAATTGTTCTTGATGATGTCCCGGCATGGCTCTCGCTCATTCTCGCCGGTCTCCCATGGCCTGCCTGTCGGCAGACACGGCTATGAGCCAAGCCCGGACATCCTTAGGTAATTGCTTTATAAACGTGAGATATTGATAAACAAAAAATTAATGATTTCAATATATTACAATTATTTATCCAGAAGTCAGAAAACTGATGGCATAGTAAAACAAGTTAGGTGATTAGCAGTTAGCCATTAGCATTTAGCTTTTAAAAATCAAGGCTTTACGTTGATTAGTAACAATATTTAATGGGTAGGTATCTGTAATCATAAACTAATAGCTAATGGCTAAAAGCTAATTGCTTTATTTAGAAACAAGCCATCATGGTTATTCCGTATCGATCTTCATTATAGCTTTTAGCTTTTCTCTCAGTTGTTGATTTTTTTTCTGCAGCTTGCTGCAGACATCCTGGTTGTCCATGATTTCCTGTTCCAGTTGATCAACGGTTTTTTCCAATTCCTTGATCTGGTAATATTGCCTGATCACATCATGAAGCAGATAGTTTAACAGGTTACAGTAAACCGGATATAAACTCTGGTCGCCAGGAACATCTTTTACCTGTTTTAAATGCCGCAGAGCCCGCTGGTAACTTTGGTATTCATAATCTTTTAATGCAAAAATCAAACCGCTTAGAAAGTGGTATTCATTTTTTTCGGCTATGCCCATTTCAACATTATGCAGGGAGCTTAAAATCTGGTTGGCTTCCTTTAATTTTCCCTGGCGAAGCAATTTACTGGTTTGTTCCAAACTGATTTTGGTTGCCTGCTGTTGATCCGTAAGGTCACTGGGGTGCAGAAGGCCACCGACCCCGGAATTCAACGGAGCACAGGAATTCAGCTGGAGGAGCATGAACAGCAGCAGGCCCAGCGGAAGAAATAAAGCCATGGTGGCTGATGCCTTTGCAAAATGGTCTGGGTGATGGTTTTTAAACATCTTTGGCCTCCGCCAGGTTGTTCTTGCCAGGTTTTTCCGGCATGATTACATGAAAGACACAGCCGCCGTTTGACCGATTATGAGCCCAGATAAGGCCATGATGTCCTTCTATGAAAAATTTTGCAATGGAAAGGCCGACGCCTGATCCCTTGCTGTGGTCAGGCAGCCACTGGTTTCCCTGTTGAAAACGAACAAAAATCTGGTCAAGCAGGGTATCAGGGATGCCAGTGCCGGAGTCAGCGATGGAAAAAAAGATAAAGTTTCTGGCCAGCTCAGCTGGCAAGGAAGGTATGTTGTCGGCGATAAAATCATCTTTACAGCCTACCTTGATTTCAATGGTGCCGCCTTCCGGGGTAAACTTGATCGCATTGGAAAGCAGGTTGTCGATTACCTGGCCTAAGCGCAAAGCATCGAATTCCTGCGCCGGTAAGAGACTTTCCTGTACTAGGTCCAGGCTGATATTTTTTTTCCCGGCCAGGGAATCAGCTGCCATCATCCGGGAGCGCAGCAAATCAACCAGGTTGCCGGGGGCGAAGTTGTAAGAGATGACCCCGGCCCGGATGCGGGAAATATCAAGCAGGTCAGAGACAATTTTAATAATGCGGTCTGTTTCACCCAGATTAATTTTGACCAGGCGGGTCTGTTTTTCATTTAAGGGGCCAGCGATTTTTTCCTGCAGCAGGGAAAGGGATTCCCTCATGGAAGTTAACGGGGTTTTAATTTCATGGGAGAGATTGGCAATGAATGAGGCTTTAACCTCATCAAACTCTGTCAGTCGGTTAGCCATGATATTGTAATAGATCGCCAGTTTGCCAATTTCCTTGTCACGAAAGCCCTGGATGCGAGTGGTGAAATCTCCTTGGGTAATTTTTTTCATCCCGGTAATGATGGTGCTGAGAGAATGTTTGATGGAATAGTTTATCCATAGGAACATGATCAACAGTGCCAGACAGGTCAGGGCGGAAAAAACAATCAAGTCATGTTCATATTGGTTGGTAATGTCCCGGGTTTTCATAAAGCTGCGGTTGATTTCCCGGTAGCCCAGCAGCTGAAACTCTGCCAGCGTACCTTTGCATTGTTCATAACTTAGTTTCATCTTTTCTATGAAGGTTCCGGTATCAGAACCTTCGTGCAGCTCAAACATTTCATTGAGCAATGTATGAAAGCTGGATAATTCTTTTGTCAGCCGGACCCTCAGGAGATTTTGCTCAGCGGCCAGAGGATATTGTAAAATAGTATTAATTGTAGTGCGGGCATCCTCAATATTATTCTTGACCAGTTCCGCATAGGTGGGCTTTTTTAAAAGCAGATATTTACGCATCCCTTTATAGGCATTATCGCTGGCCTGCTCCATTTTCTGGCAGTCATCCCATAAGTTAAACTGCACTGCAGTCAACTGGTTGACAATGGTGGAAATTTTCCTGATTTCCAGCAGTGAATAAATGTTGACAGCCATCAGACAGATGAGGACAAAGGCAAAGGCCAGGAGGATCTTCTGGGAAATGGAAATTCGGTCAAGCATAGGCGGTAGAGACGTTGTCGATTAGTTGACCCAACTTTTTGAGTTGCTCTAAAAACAGCCCTGCCTGTCGGCGGACACGGCTATGAGCCAAGCCCGAACATCCTGTCATGTATTCCCGACAATGCAACTCAGAAAGTTGAGTTAGTTGACTAACTCAGGATCACAGGTTCCAGATTTTCTATGAGCACCATTATATAGGAGAAAGGTATAAGGTGCAAGGTACAAGGTGAAAGGCTGAAGGTAGAAGGTCTACTATTCCAATTCCCGGCGGACTTGTTTGACCAGGTGCATGATAAATTTTTGCAGCAGGATCAGGGTTTTTTTGTTTTCGGCTTCGAAACGCAGGACCAGCACCGGCTGGGTGTTGCTGGCCCGTACCAGGGCCCAGCCGTTGTTGAAAATAACCCGGATGCCGTCGATGGTGATGATATCGTGAATGGTGGGACACTCGCCATTTCCCTCCCGGCAGCTGAATAATCGCTCACGCAGGCGATCCACCAGGGAAAATTTCAGCTTATCCGGGCAGTCATAGCGCAGTTCCGGGGTGTTGCAGACGGACGGTAGGAAGTCCGCCACTTCGGAAAAATGATAATCCTTGATGATCTGCCCTTTGATCGCCATGATTTCCAGCAGTCGCAAGGTGGCGTAAATGGCATCATCATAGCCGAAATACCGGTGGGCAAAAAACAAGTGGCCGCTCATTTCTCCGGCCAGCAAAGCCCCTTCATCCTTCATCTTCTGTTTTATCAGCGAATGTCCGGTTTTCCACATGATTGCCCGGCCGCCCATGCCCTTGATGGCATCAAACAGGGTCTGGGAACATTTGACATCGGCGACGATGGCGGCATCGGGATGTTTTTTAAGAATTTCAGCGGCATACATAATCAGCAGCTGATCGCCCCAGATAGTTTTTCCCCGGTCGTCCACCACTCCGAGGCGGTCGGCATCGCCATCATAAGCAACTCCCAGGTGGGCCTTGTCAGCCTTGACCGCTTTTTTTAAATCAACCAGATTTTCCTCGACCGTGGGGTCCGGATGATGATGGGGAAATGAACCGTCCGGCTCGCAGTAAAGACAGCGATAGCGGAAACCCAGCCGATCAAGAATTGCCGGCAGCACCAGGCCAGCAGTACCGTTGCCGGCATCGGCAATCAGGTGGATGGGAGCTTTTTGGTCTTGGTTGAACTGTTTCAGGGCCTGGAACTGGTTCTCCAGATAGTCCAGATAGGCCGGAATGATCTCGATTTGTTCATAGGTGCCGGTATCTGTATCAAAAGGAAAGGAGAGCGCTTCATAGGATTTTTCCCGCAGATCTTCGATCAGATCCTCGATGACTGCCCGGCCGTTGAGGGTAATCTTCAGGCCGTTGAATTCCGGTGGGTTGTGACTGCCGGTGACCATGATGTTGCCGATGACCTCATCTATGGTTGCCTGGGAAAAGTAGCAGGCCGGGGTCAGGCAGAGGCCCAGGTCCTTGATGTTGATGCCCTGGTTCCTTAAGCCCCGGATCAGGGCGGCGGCGATGCGCGGTGAATGGAGGCGCATGTCCCGGCCCACGGTCAGAGTGATATCGTCGCCATAGGATTCGCGGATCATCACCGCCAGGGATTCACCGATGACCTCCACCGCTGTATCATGAAGGTCTTCATCGGCATGGCCACGAATATCGTTTTTACGAAAGATAAGGGGATTTATTTTCATGTGTTAAGTTTTTTTATGGGTAAATATCTGACTGACTATAAAAGCAACCAACGGTGATGCAATATTTGAAAAAAACAAACACTTCTTTGGATTTTGGTTTACCCGATTGTTTTTTCTCACGGAGGTACAGAGACACGGGGATCATGTGAAAAAAGTTCGCTTTTCTCTGTGTCTTTGCGCCTTTGTGAGAGTTATTTTATTTTCATTGTTAGCAGAATATTTACTTTTATGGAGTTTTTAATAATTATGGCTGCCTTGAAAAATTAGAATTTTTGTTTGAGTACTAGACAGGTGAAAATTATAACCGCAGGAATATATTTCATATTTTGAGGATTATACTTTGGGTCTAATGCAGTAATCGAGCAAAAAGGCCATTTTTAAAGACAGCCTTATGAATAGTTGCCGCATTTTCCCACTATCGGCAGTTTCAGCAAACTCTTTAGGCGTAAGCGTAAAAAAGGATGACTCTGGATGCCACCCTTCTAAAAAATATGCAACCATGAGGGCATGAGGTCTTGAAGATTATTTAGCCAAACGTCCTGTCCTTCAGGTTTTTCATGGTATTAATATCATTGACGTATTGTCATGTATCTCTTTTGGTTCCGGCTACGCTGGGTTAGTAACTTACTCCTGAATTCCTGTCACTCTTTTCAGTACCTCCTTGAGGGGTATGAAAAACAAGAAATTTTCAGGAATACATTCAGGATGTTCGGGCTTATAGTGGGTTTGGCCGCCGAACGAATCACCAGGACGGTGATTCGCGGCGGACGCCCGGGGACATTGCTTTAGCGCGTCCCACAGGCCGGCCAGCGAGAATGAGCGGGAGCTATCCCGGAACATCCCGGTACATTGATTTTGGTTGCGGGCGTTAGCCCGGATTAGGTTCTTATCACGGAAGTTTTATCCGGTGGAATAAAATTTTATGTGACCACGAAAATCACGAAGGATTTTTCAACGATATGTCGGTGAGGAAATGATGAAGAGGGGTGACCATGACCTCGCTAGTTAAGGGATATTCATGCTCTACCGGAGCGATGATCAGTGCCTGGTCGGGGCTTATGGTATCTATTGAGCTCCAAAAGCTTTTTGTTACTTTAGGAGCAGTTGATGTCTTTATTTCTATGGCGATAGTTCTATTGCCTTTGGTCAGAATCAAATCAATCTCAGCCCCATTTGACGTTCTGTAATAGTAAGATTGCCAGCGTGGGAGTTGGGTCAATAGATTTTCAATGACAAAACCTTCATATGAGGAACCGTACATCGGATGGGAAAACAGCTCTTCCATGGTTTCTATACCCAGCAATGCGTGCAGCAAGCCGGAATCTCTAATATAGACCTTGGGAGATTTAATCAGTCGCTTCTTAATGTTTAAGGTATACGGTGGCAATATCCTGACAATAAATGTCTGCTCCAGCAGGTCAACATATTTCCTTATGGTATGTGAACTGACGTCCATGGACCCGGCCAGTTTCGAAGAATTGAGTACCTGCCCATGGGAATGTGCCAGCATTCTCCAGAATCTCCCCAGGCTGCCGGCTGGAATACTAAAGCCCAGTTGGGGAATATCACGTTCCAGAAAAGTCCTTATATAGTCCTCCCGCCACTGGATACTGCTTTCATTGTTTGCCGCCAGCAGACTTCTGGGATACCCTCCTCTAAGCCAGTGAGTGCCGATATCTATTGCCGGGACTTCAAGCCGGATAAAAGGAGTGATTTCCATATATGAAACCCTGCCGGCCAGCGATTCCAAGCTTTGTTTAATCAGATCCCTGGATGCCGATCCCAAAATTAAAAATTGAGCATTTTTTTTGCTGCGGTCAACAATGCCCCTGAGAATGGGAAAAATGTCGGGAGTTCTCTGGATTTCATCAAGACAGATCAAGCGGTTTTTAAACTGGGCGAAAAAAGCTTCAGGATCGGTGAGTTTATTCAGGTCGGCGGGACGTTCCAGATCCAGATAGATGGCCTGGGGAAAATCCGCCAGGACCATTTCGGCGATAGTTGATTTTCCAACCTGTCTTGCCCCGAGCAGGGCGACGACCGGATTGGTTTTAAGTCTTCGCAGAACCGTGCTAACAATATTTCTTTTGATCAATCCATGCATATTTGAACTCTACATGCAAATATACATTAAATCAACCTTTTTCACTCAATCATTTCACCATCTCCAGGGCGTACTTGCCGGCATTGTTCCGGGTCATGATCACCATCACGTCTTTGCCTTTCAGGCGGGTGAAGCCGAAATCGATGACATCCCGGGGAATGGGTGGTGATTTCCAGGTTTCGACGATGTTGCTGTTTTTCCATTGGACGCCGACTACCTGGTCCTGTTCGTTTTCTTCCCCCTTGATCATGCTAATCCCTTTTTCCACCACATCCAGTTGAATTTTTCGCCCTTTTTTAATCAAAAAAGCTTGCTGTCCAAAGGAGTTTTTCAGGGTGAAACGTCTGGCTGCACGGCGGTCTGCAGTGGTTTCTTTAATAGAGAAGCCACCTTTATAAATATCTTTTTCTAGTTTTTGTGGGTAGATTATTTCATCATAAAGACCAAACGATTCAGTTGCTGTGGCAATCAGTTCTTCCGTTGGAGCGTCAAAACCACCTAAAGTGCCCTTCATATCTAAAACCAATAGTTGTTTTTTATTAAACGGATTAGGAACGAAATTATAGAGAGAAAAAACATTATGGGCTTCCTGGTACTCATTTTTGGCGCTAAACTTTCCGCTCTTAAATCCTCCCCATTTGATCGGCAATTTATATTGTTTATATCTGTCAATTTCCTGCACCAATAAAATCCGCTTTCCCCCCCTGGTTTCCATAACCCGAAAATAGTACGGCAGACTTTTCTCCAGAACACTGAAACTTTTACCCTGTAGTTCAAGAATAAATGAGTTAAGCTGGGTATCATTTTTGTCCATAACGGTGACAATCTTGCCTGAACTTAGATAGAGTTCATCTTTGCCATTGTGATTGAAATCGCCCTGGTGCAGGCCAAGAATTACATCGGAATCGGTAATTTTATAGCGGGCAACGGGAATCAATCTGCCATTGTCCAGCCGGTAAGCCTCAAGTCGTCTCTGGTTGACAAAAATAATTTCCTGGCTGCCATTGCCATCAAGATCAGCAAAAACAAACCGATTATAGGCACTTTTCAATTCAAGGCGATTAAAGATTCCATGCCCGTTTGTTCTTGCTGGCTTAGTGAATGAATTCGATTGATTTTGTTGTTGAGTTGCCAACCCCAAAGGGACACCTATTTGACGGACCAGCGGCGGAGAATAGGATAAGGTGAAGCTTTTTTGGGTCAAAACCGCGTTGTTAATATCGGTTAAGGTGGCAAACAGTCGGTTATATTGACCTTCAAAGCGGATAATCAACGGACGTACTCCAGGAGGAATGGTTGGTGATTTCAGCTCATGATAGAAAATGCCAGCCTGTTGAAGCTCCCGGGAGAGATCAAGATAGGGAGGGAAGCTTTTAGGATTGGCGATATTGGTGTAGAGATAAAGGGCATTGTAGGTGTGGGGGAAAACCGGTGTTCCTGTTTGAAAATTTCCATATCCTTCGATAATGACTCCCCGGGCCTGGTTTCCGACAATTTGGTTGAGGCGAATAACGGCAATATCATTTTGCAGAGCCTGTGGAATGCCACGCATGGAAGTTCCTTTGACGGCAACCATCATTCCGGGGTGTAAACCTTGAGTGGTAAGATTGATGATGACATCATCATTTTGCCGCACTGTAATCGCACCTATTGGGTAGCTGCCGGCAGCAAGAAATCTTTTCGCCGTGGTGACCAGCGGCTGCCAGGGGCCGGCGAAAGCCGGATGACTGAAAAGAAGAAAAAACAGGATTGCGAGGGAAAAGTGAATATATTTCCGCTGATTTTTAGAGCTCATCTATATAGACTACCCTCAAAAAGGTTGAAGATACATGCTAAAGAGGAGGTCAATGTATTGATTCTTATGGGAAAATGCAAGCCAAAAAAAGGTCCGCCCCATATCGGGCGGACCTTTCAAAAAAGTATCGCACTTTTTACGATTCTATCAGACTACCATTTCCATACCATTTCGATGGTATCCATATAACCGGTATCGTCATAATCGTTGCCATAGAGATCTTCAATGGCATCGCCGGGCACAAAAACAGCAATGGTGTTGCCCAGTGAAAAGTGATTGCTGAACTTGTAGGTGAAGCGGAAATCAAACTCTGTACCAACTTCATCATCAATACTATGGCCATAGAAATCTTCCAGGGCACCCTCATCCTCAAACTGGAAATACATTACCTGCGTTTTGTAAGACCATTTGTCAATGCTGCCCTTGACACCGGCACCGAAGGAGATCATCCCCGGAGAATTGGCGCTAGCGGAGCCGCTGATGCCGCCATAACCAGATTTTGAGCCGCCCAGCATATCAAAATCATTGGCATACAGGTGGCTACCAAGAATGGAATTGTAGCGGTAAACAAAGGCATTCTCAATCCCGAAGGTCGGGGTATAACGGGCGATGTTGGTGATGCTGTTGTAAGCCTCAATGTCATCATCGTTGCCATCGTCATCACCGGTCCGGAAGGTGACGCCGATATAGGGGACGAACTCTTTTTTGATATTGAAGTCACAAGACGCGTAGGCAGCCCAGGCATCAACATCCATATCATTGGTGTCGCCGGTGACATAAACGCCCTCAAAACGAGGGGTAAACATGCCTATTTTACCGTAGCCTTCCACCCCAAAATAGTGGGTTTGGGCGTGGTCACGGGCTTCACAATCGCTGAAGGCATAGAAAGGGCTTATTTTGAAACCGTTGTCAAGGGTGTAAATTCCCTTCAAGGTATAAGCTCTCCAGTCAAGGGAGTCGCCATCGCCACCCAAAAGACCAATGGATGGATTTTCCTGGTCAATATTATCCTGAATGATCAGGTAGAGGGCTTCCCAGGAGAAGTTGTCACCTACTTTGCCGAACAGGCCAATGTAGGGATGATCATCGCCATAAACCAGGCCGCCAGTCATGAGGTCAAGAAACTTGGTGTTCCAACCGGTTTCCACGGCGAATTTACCGAAGTTATAGGTAACGTTCAGTTTTTCCACCCCAAAGGAATTTCCTGACATGCCGGTTTTACCGTCACCAATCTCATTATCGCCCCGGTCACAATTAGCCTTGTTTAGGTTGAAGTCAGATTCGAGGATAATCAGAAAACTCCAGTTTTCGCCTTTGCCGGCCCAGCCCATGCGGATTTCATTGCGGATAAAATGATCTTCACCTACGCCATTCTCATCAATCAGGAAATCATGTCCTTGATCATCGTCGTTGAAGCTAAGATGATGCGTAAAGGACGGATAGGTTTTTAAGCTGCCAAAAAAATTGACGTCAATATCCTTGCTTTTCAATCCCATCTCACCCATGGCGGCAAAGGATGCCGCGGCGGTGGCAAAAATAAATACCACGCAAATCAGTAGTGCCATCATGCTTTTTTTCATAAGTTGTACTCCTTTTGTTTATTGAATTAATGTAGTGAACTTACTAACAAATCATTTCATGGTGAAATAATTTACTCACCACCCCCTTCTTAAAAGGCTGGCAAGATACTGTTCCTCTCTTTTCATTCCCTTCCTGTATTAAGATATAATTGTTTAAACAGCTTTTCGGTTATTGGCTGACAAAGCTTTAAGAGATAATTCACTAACTATTATGCTGTATTGTGATGACAGGTAATATAACAGTATTTCGCCTTGTAATAGCTTGAATTTATTTTGTCAACTACTTTTTTAGAGAAATCTAATCTTATCTTTATGGCTTTTTAATGGTTGCCAGCACCGAAGTAATGAAAGTCTACGGAGTTTTGGGGACAGTATACATAATTATCCGACAGGGAAGAGAATCAGTGCCTTACTCCTGAAAGTCTGTCAATCTTTTCAGTACCCCCTTGAGGGGTATAAAAAACAAGAAAAAGGATACTCAGATATAAACCACCCGTTCGCGATGCTCACTTGAGAACACAGAGAACACGAAGGAAAATCGTCAGGTTGTTTTTCTGTGCCCTCGGTGATTTCAGTGGTAAAAAAAAATATTTTGTTTTGGATTGCGGGTCTTGCCCGTTTTAGCATTGTTGGGTAACATGCTCAGACCACGGTTTGATTTTCATTATTACGTTCTTTAAAGAACGTTCTGCTGTTTCCGTATCGTATGCTGCTTGAGCACGTAACCAGTAACCGTTGGACAAACCAAAAAAACGACAAAACCTTAAATCTGTATCAGCAGTGATCGAACGTTTTCCGGCGACAATTTGGCTGATACGCTGAGCTGGAACGTCAATTTCTTTGGCCAAACGATACTGGCTAAGCTCCATAGGTTTGAGAAATTCTTCCAAAAGAATTTCACCTGGTGTAATAGGTTTCAGTTTGTTCATAATGAATTCTCCTCAGTGATAATCAACTATTTCTACATCTTCCGCGCCTGCATCCGTCCAATAAAAGCAAAGATGCCATTGATTATTAATACGGATGCTGTGTTGACTGGAACGATCACCTTTGAGTATTTCAAGGTGATTTCCAGGGGGCACTTTTAAATTTTCAAGTTGATAAGCGATTTAAAGTTGTCGAAGTTTATGCCGTGCAACATTTGCAATATTGCTGAATTGCTTGATACGTTGGCCTTTTGAGAGCGCTTCTGTATGTTTACATTTAAAAGATATTACATCTCTTAGATTCAACTCGTAAGTGCAACTTTGATTGGTTGGTGAAAGAGCAAGCTACTTGTAGTATAATTGCATCTTTACCCACCAAGACAAAGGAGCAATTATGGGTATCTACAAGCAGCTTACTCAAGGGGCACGATATCAGATTTATGCATTAAAGAAAACCTGTCATACGATCACTGAAATTGCCACGGTAATTGGTTGTCACAAATCA